>OGSF01000028.1_pt1 | contig 120742 bp, 108 predicted proteins | sample 1573811 | NCBI WGS metagenome assembly OGSF01 (sample SAMN03295835, study PRJEB24534) | human gut metagenome | isolation source: fecal sample 3 from infant 5 | host: Homo sapiens | place: USA: Pittsburgh, PA | collected 2014-07 | reverse complement strand
GCGTACTACGACCGAAAAACCCAGAGTGTGGTGCGGATAGACTAAAAGTGTTACCTATGTTCCCGGTCTGATCTGTCACCTATGTATCCGGTCATACAGTAGCGCCACCGGGCAAAAGCGTCAGGCTATGGTGCAGGATAAGTATAAACCTGATGCACTGCTTCAATCTCCGCTAACACCTCTTCACTCAGGTTCAGGTGGAAACTCTCAATATTGGTTTTCAGCTGTTCCATCGTGGTTGCGCCCAGCAGGGTACTGGCAACAAACGGCTGACGACGCACGAAGGCCAGCGCCATCTGCGCAGGGTCAAGACCGTGACGCTTCGCGATATCCACATAGGCGGCAACGGCTTTCTGCGTCTGCTCGCCGCTGTAGCGGGTAAAGCGGCTAAAGAGGGTGTTACGCGCCCCGGCCGGTTTCGCGCCGTTCAGGTATTTCCCCGTCAGGGTGCCGAAGCCGAGACAGGAGTAAGCAAGCAATTCCACTTCTTCATACTGCGTCACTTCGGCCAGACCCACTTCATAGCTGCGGTTAAGCAGGCTGTACGGGTTCTGAATAGTCACGATACGCGGCAGATCGTGCTTATCCGCCAGGTGCAGATAGCGCATGACCCCAAAGGCCGTTTCGTTAGACAAGCCAATGTAGCGGATTTTTCCCGCACGCTGGCATTCGGTCAGCGCTTCCAGCGTTTCCAGCAGCGTCACCGCGGGGGCGCTCTCATTCCAGCTGTACCCGAGCTTGCCAAAGCAGTTGGTTGGCCGCTGCGGCCAGTGTACCTGGTACAGGTCGAGATAGTCGGTTTGCAGGCGCTTGAGGCTGGCGTCCAGCGCGGCGCGGATATTTTTGCGATCGAGGATCTGGTTCGGGCGGATCCCGGTATCGTTGTTGCGCGCGGGGCCGCTGACTTTGGAGGCAATCACCAGCTTTTCACGGTTGCCGCGTTTTGCCAGCCAGTTACCGACGTAGGTTTCGGTAAGTCCCTGCGTCTCAGGACGTGGCGGAACAGGGTACATCTCTGCGACATCAATCAGGTTAATGCCCTGGCTGACGGCATAATCGAGTTGTGCATGGGCATCGGCTTCGCTGTTTTGTTCACCAAATGTCATCGTGCCCAACCCCAGTTGGCTAATTTCCAGTGCGCTGTGGGGGATACGGTGATAATGCATAGCCGGCTTCCTCAGTAGACATATAAACCGCGTCAGGGCGTACCCGACAAAGGAATATAAACATGGCAGAGGGGAAGCAAAAGGGGAAGAAAAAAATCAAAAAGGCCAGCAAGCGACTGACCTCTCTCTGATTATCGCTCGATAATTTGCGATACTTCGTCGCGATTGATCTGCATTTTATTGCCTTCCTGGTCGCGGTAGCTGACCAGACCGGTATCATCGTCGACTTCGGGTTTACCGTCGGTCAGGATCATTCGACCATCTTTTGTCGCCATGACGTAATCGCTGCTACAGCCCGATACAGCAAACGCTAAACCGACTGCTGACACTAACACTGCCCATTTTTTCATCGTTATCGTCCTCATCTGGCTTGTATCAAATCATAATCTAGTATTAACCCGATATGGCGACTTGAGGAAGCGGTAAAATCTTAAAAAGCAGTCGATTATGTTTGAGAGCTCTCAAAATAAGTAAAAAACTATGTTTTCAACAGGAAATGACGTGCGAGTAGTGCGCCGGTGAAATTCTTTTTGAGATAAAAACCGCGCGGCAACGTCAGTATCGGCTCACCCTGCGCGCCGATTGCCTCGGTAAGGGCTTTACTGTTGGCGGCTTTTGGGCGCAGCTGTAATACCTCTCCGTGTCGGGCGGTGATGCGCTCAACCTGCCCAAGAACAATCATGTCCATCAGCTCCTCCCAGTCCAGACGCAGCTGATGCTCCTCATCCTCGTCCGGGCTCCAGAGCAGCGGCGCGCCAACGCGACGGTCGGCCAGGGGGATCTGACGCTCACCCTCAACCGGTACCCACAATACGCGCTTCAGCTTGTGACGAACGTGGCTGGTTTCCCACGTTACGCCGGTATTGCCGGTTAATGGCGCAACGCAGACAAAGGTGGTCTCAAGCGGCTTGCCCTGGCGGTCTACAGGAATGGTTTTTAGCTCCACGCCAAGGGCTGCAAAATCTTGCTCAGGTTTGCTCCCTGCGCTGGCACCCAGCCACAGCTCCAGCAGCATGCCGATCCAGCCTTTATCCCGTTTCAGATCCTTCGGGATCGGCAGCCCGGCCATTGCTGCCAGCTCGCCAAGCGAAAAACCGGCCAGACGCTGTGCCTGCAGTAGCAACTGGCTCTCGCTGGACGGTGGTGAGCCCAAGGGTGTAAGCGGATGCATGACGGTAACCTTTTGATTAAAAAATAAACGAAGAATTTGTCCCCTGTGGATAGAGTTTAACTTTTTCTGTACCAATATGACATCTCTATGATTTATAGGTTTTTTTATCGGTCTGAAATCGTTTTGCCTGGGTGGAAAAAGCGGTTGTTCAAATCTGGTCACTGACAATGAACAGGATCTTACACCATGTTATCCACAGAAAAATGGGATAACTGGGCATAACCCTGACTACTGTTTCCATTTACAGCCTTGACGTGCGATGAAAATCGAATTTTCACACAAATTGTGACTAACTTATTGGCACAATCTGTGGATAAAACCGACGCTGTTCGATCTTTCATCAGCACGACGATCCCTGGTGTGACGATCGTCACGCTATTCAGTTTTTTGTTTACGCAAATGCATCTAACTATATGAATATAATCATGTTAATGAATGCGAGCAAAAGAGGGTGTGCGACGGTCGTTGAGGTTGTTCATCGGTAATCAGACACTTCTTCACAACTATATCCACAGAAAAGGTGAATAAAATTCCCTTCGCTGTCGCTCATCTGTTTATAACTCAGCACTTATTTGTGAGTTATTCAATTGTTATTAGGTTGCAGGCCTGTAAGAGAGTGGTTTACCGCCTCCCTGTAGTGTGAAACAATCATTCATATATAAGGTTTAGTTTGGGGTAGTCCGGTGATTGATGACGATGGCTACCGCCCGAACGTAGGAATAGTAATTTGTAATCGTCAGGGCCAGGTGATGTGGGCCCGTCGATATGGTCAACACTCCTGGCAGTTCCCGCAAGGCGGGATCAATCCGGGAGAGTCCCCAGAACAAGCGATGTACCGGGAGCTTTTTGAAGAGGTCGGTTTGAGCCGAAAAGATGTTCGCATCCTGGCTTCGACCCGCAACTGGTTGCGTTACAAGTTACCGAAACGTTTGGTGCGTTGGGACACAAAGCCGGTTTGTATCGGCCAGAAACAGAAGTGGTTTCTGTTGCAGTTGGTGGGCAACGATTCAGACATCAATATGCAAACCAGTAGTACGCCGGAGTTTGATGGCTGGCGCTGGGTGAGCTATTGGTATCCTGTTCGTCAGGTCGTGTCATTTAAGCGCGATGTTTACCGTAGGGTGATGAAAGAGTTTGCAAGTGTGGTGATGCAGCTTCAGGAGATCCCGCCTAAGCCGCAGAGCGCACCTGCCTGGCGACGTAAAAGAGGTTAAGCTACGCAAATCATGCTCACCCGCTTGCGAGAAATAGTCGAGAAGGTGGCCAGCGCGCCGCGTCTGAACGAGGCGTTGAATATTCTGGTCACCGACATCTGTCTTGCGATGGAGACCGAGGTCTGTTCGGTGTATCTGGCCGACCACGATCGGCGCTGCTATTACCTGATGGCGACCCGTGGTTTGAAAAAACCACGTGGACGCACCGTTACGCTCGCATTTGATGAAGGTATCGTGGGTCTGGTTGGTCGACTGGCTGAACCCATTAACCTTGCTGACGCGCAAAAACACCCCAGCTTTAAATACATCCCTTCTGTAAAAGAAGAGCGCTTCCGCGCTTTCCTTGGCGTGCCGATTATCCAGCGTCGCCAGCTGCTCGGCGTGCTGGTTGTCCAGCAGCGTGAGCTACGTCAGTACGACGAAAGCGAGGAGTCTTTCCTCGTTACGCTGGCCACGCAGATGGCGGCGATCCTCTCTCAGTCTCAGCTTGCCGCGCTTTTTGGTCAGTATCGCCATACGCGCATTCGTGCCCTTCCGGCATCGCCAGGTGTGGCGATTGCTGAAGGCTGGATGGATGCCACGCTGCCGTTAATGGAGCAGGTTTACGAAGCCTCAACGCTTGATGAAGCGCTTGAGCGCGAGCGTCTCACCGCCGCGCTGGAAGAGGCGGCGAATGAATTTCGTCGTTACAGCAAGCGTTTTGCCGCAGGCGCGCAAAAAGAGACGGCGGCCATCTTCGACCTCTATTCGCACCTGCTTTCCGATGCGCGTCTGCGTCGTGAGCTTTTTGCGGAAGTGGATAAAGGCTCGGTCGCAGAGTGGGCGGTTAAGAAGGTCATCGAAAAATTTGCCGACCAGTTTGCGGCGCTGACCGACGGTTACCTGAAAGAGCGGGCAGGGGATCTGCGCGCTCTGGGGCAGCGCCTGCTGTTCCATCTTGATGACACCATTCAGGGCCCGAATGCCTGGCCAAAACGGTTTGTTCTGGTCGCCGACGAACTTTCGGCAACGACGCTGGCTGAACTGCCGCAGGACAGGCTGGCCGGTGTGGTGGTGCGCGATGGTGCCGCCAACTCACACGCCGCTATTATGGTGCGCGCGCTGGGCATCCCTACCGTTATGGGGGCGGACATTCAGCCGTCGGTGCTGCACCGACGTACGCTGGTGGTCGACGGCTATCGCGGTGAGCTGCTGGTCGATCCTGAGCCGGTTCTGCTCCAGGAATACCAGCGTCTTATCAGCGAAGAGAATGAATTAAGCAAGCTGGCGGAAGATGACGTTAACCTGCCCGCCCAGCTTAAGAGCGGTGAGCGGATCAAAGTCATGCTCAACGCCGGTTTAAGCCCCGAGCACGAAGAGAAGCTGGGCAGCCGCATCGACGGGATTGGCCTGTACCGTACTGAAATCCCGTTCATGTTGCAGAGCGGTTTCCCCTCTGAAGAGGAGCAGGTGGCGCAGTATCAGGGCATGCTGCAGATGTTTAACGACAAACCAGTCACCCTGCGAACCCTGGACGTCGGGGCGGATAAACAGCTGCCCTATATGCCGATCAGCGAAGAAAACCCGTGCCTGGGCTGGCGTGGGATCCGCATTACGCTCGATCAGCCGGAGATCTTCCTGATCCAGGTGCGCGCGATGCTGCGCGCTAACGCGGCGACGGGCAATCTCAGCATCCTGCTGCCGATGGTCACCAGCATCGATGAGATCGACGAGTCCCGGCGACTGATCGAACGTGCTGGCCGTGAAGTGGAAGAGATGATCGGCTATGCGATCCCAAAACCGCGGATTGGGGTCATGCTGGAAGTGCCTTCGATGGTCTTTATGCTGCCGCAGCTGGCAAACCGCGTTGATTTTATCTCTGTCGGCACCAACGACCTGACGCAATATATTCTGGCCGTCGACCGTAACAATACCCGCGTCGCCAGTATCTACGATAGCCTGCATCCGGCGATCATTCGCGCCTTAGCGATGATTGCCCGTGAAGCGGAGCAGTACGGCATTGATTTACGCCTGTGCGGTGAAATGGCCGGGGACTCCATGTGCGTTGCGATCCTGATTGGTCTGGGATATCGCCATCTGTCGATGAACGGTCGCGCTGTTGCCCGCGTGAAGTATCTGTTGCGGCATATTGACATCAATGATGCCCGCGAGCTGGCTGAACGTAGCCTTGAGGCGCAGCTGGCTGCTGAGGTTCGCCACCAGGTCGCGGCGTTTATGGAACGACGCGGTATGGGCGGTCTGATCCGCGGCGGCCGCTAAAGCCTTTCTCCCTCTCCCTGTGGGAGAGGGCACCAGCGCGCATAAAACCCTATACACATCTTTTACATCTCGGGCGCATCCTCCGCGCCCGCCTTGTGCTATGATTCGCAACTTTGGAGCCTCTGCTTACGGCAGAATCGCATTTCTACCGCTGTCCACTTTCAGCGGAATAACAACATCTTGTGGTGACAGATGAACAGTGGTTATCTGCATTTTCCGGAATTTGATCCGGTCATTTTCTCAGTAGGACCTGTTTCGCTTCACTGGTACGGTCTGATGTACCTGGTGGGCTTCATTTTTGCCATGTGGCTCGCGGGCCGTCGCGCCAGCCGTCCTGGCAGCGGCTGGACTAAAAACGAAGTTGAAAACCTGCTCTATGCGGGCTTCCTCGGCGTGTTCCTGGGTGGCCGAATTGGATATGTGCTGTTCTATAACTTCCCGGTATTCCTGAATGACCCTCTCTATCTGTTCCGCGTCTGGGACGGCGGCATGTCCTTCCACGGCGGCCTGATTGGGGTGATCCTGGTGATGGTGATTTTTGCCAAACGCACCAAACGCAACTTCTTCCAGGTTTCCGATTTTATCGCACCGCTGATCCCGTTTGGTCTCGGGGCAGGCCGTCTGGGCAACTTCATCAACGGTGAGCTGTGGGGGCGTGTCGACCCGAGCGTTTCCTTTACCATGCTGTTCCCGGGCTCGCGCGCGGAAGACATGGCGCTGCTGCCGTCGCACCCTGAGTGGCAGTCCATTTTCGATACCTACGGCGTGCTGCCGCGCCATATGTCCCAGCTGTACGAGCTGGCGCTGGAAGGCGTGGTGCTGTTTATCATCCTCAACCTGTTTATCCGCAAGCCACGTCCGATGGGGGCTGTTTCCGGGCTGTTCCTGATTGGCTATGGCGCGTTCCGCATCATCGTCGAATTCTTCCGCCAGCCTGACGCCCAGTTTACCGGCGAGTGGGTACAGTACATCAGCATGGGGCAGATCCTCTCCATTCCGATGATCGTCGCGGGTGCCATTATGATGATTTGGGCGTATCGTCGTCGTCCACAGCAACAACTTTCCTGAGGAACCATGAAACAGTATCTTGAATTGATGAAAAAAGTGCTCGATGAGGGCACGCCGAAAAATGACCGCACCGGTACCGGTACGCTCTCCATTTTTGGCCACCAGATGCGCTTCAACCTGCAAGAAGGCTTCCCGCTGGTGACGACAAAGCGCTGCCACCTGCGCTCGATCATTCATGAACTGCTCTGGTTCCTGCAAGGCGATACTAACGTTGCGTATCTGCACGAAAATAACGTTTCCATCTGGGACGAATGGGCAGACGAAAACGGCAACCTGGGCCCCGTTTACGGCAAGCAGTGGCGCGCATGGCCAACGCCTGATGGCCGCCATATTGATCAGATCACCACCGTGATGAACCAGCTGAAAAACGATCCGGACTCGCGCCGCATCATCGTTTCCGCCTGGAACGTCGGCGAACTGGATAAAATGGCGCTGGCGCCGTGCCACGCGTTCTTCCAGTTCTATGTCGCTGACGGCAAGCTCTCCTGCCAGCTCTACCAGCGCTCCTGTGACGTGTTCCTCGGCCTGCCGTTTAACATTGCCAGCTATGCGCTGTTAGTTCACATGATGGCGCAGCAGTGCGACCTGGAAGTGGGTGATTTCGTCTGGACCGGTGGGGATACCCATCTCTACAGCAACCATATGGAACAGACGCATCTCCAGCTTACCCGCGAACCGCGTGCGCTGCCGAAGCTGATTATCAAACGCAAACCGGCATCAATCTTCGACTACCGCTTTGAAGATTTCGAGATTGAGGGCTACGACCCCCATCCGGGCATCAAAGCGCCTGTCGCTATCTGATGCGGTAAAGCCTGACACAACCGGTGCTGTTTAGCGCCGGTTTTTTTTTCGCCTTTCTCCCGTTTCCCGAAGCGCTATCCAGAAGGCGTGCAACGCGCTGCAACCCTCCCAATTCTGCGGATGACGCCTCGTAAAACGATAATCCGATGCTCGTCATGTTCACGGCGCTTCGCCACACTCCCGGTATGAAAAAAGAGAACGGTTTTACGCTTATCGAAACGCTGGTCGCTGTTTCGCTTGTCGTTATCCTCAGCGCTTCAGGTCTGTACGGCTGGGACAGCTGGCAACGGCATCAGCGGCTGTGGCAAACCGCCAGTCAGGTGCGAGATTACCTGCTGTTTCTGCGCAACCATGCCAACCGCCACAACCGCGACCATCAAATTACCCGTCAGCGGGTTGGCGACAGGGACTGTCTGGTGAGCTCTGCCGTGCAGGGCTGTGAGAAGGACAGTCCCTTTGTGCTGCTCCCCCTCTGGCCTGAGGTCGCGATCGGCGAGGTCACGCCGTCGCTGGGGTTCTATGGATTACGGGATACGGCATGGGCAGGGCGGATACGCGTTCAAAGTCGTGCCGGAGACTGGCTGATTATCGTTTCAGACGGAGGGCGCATCAGGATGTGTAAGGTCTCCGAGGGAGGACAATGTCGATGAGACAGGGCGGCTTTTCGCTTACCGAAGTGCTGATTGCTACGGCCATCAGCAGCCTGTTATTGATAAACGCATCGCACTTTTTACCCGGATTGCAGCGGGTGGTATTACTGCAATCTGCCCAGCGAGAGCTGGAAGAAGAGGTCTGGCAACGCCTGTTCGCCCTCGGCAAACAGCTTCAGCGTGCAGGGTACTGCGCGGGAAATTGCCAGGGACAGGCGCTGACGATCGGCAGGCAGGGGCGCTGCATCATTGCGCGGTGGGATGCCAACAGTAACGGCTACTGGGATAGCAGCGCGTCAGAAAATGACAGCACCGGTTTTCGTCTGGAATCGGGGGCGCTGGAAACCCTGCGTGGCGCGACGTCGTGTGAAGGAAAAGGGTGGGAAAAGCTCACGGACCCGGACAGGCTTGCGATCGCGCATTTTGTCGTGAGGAAAGTCGAACATGCCGGTTATGCGCCAGAGCTGAATATCGAACTGGCCGCGAGGCGTAAAGACGAAAAAGGGGAACCCTGGCAGGCGTTGTATACGGTCACGGGGTACAACCTGTGAATCGTCAACGCGGCATATCTTCGCTGGCGCTGGTTCTGCTTTTACTGGTGCTTGGTACTTTTATCCTGACGGGCCTCAATCAGCAGCTCACAACGTTCAGTGCACTCGTCGGCGGTGAGAGCCGCTCGCTTCAGCAGCAGGCGACGGTGCAGTCCGCGCTTGAGTGGGGGCGCGTTCAGCGCTGGGCGTCAGCGCCACCAGTCCAGTGCAAAACGACATCGGCATGGCGGGTGTGTTTGCGGCAGCTGAGCGAGGCGCGGGTACTGCTGATAGCCGGTGACAGCGACCTGCTGCTCTGGCGCACGGGAGAGATCGTCGGCGGGAAAATTCGCTTTTCGCCTCATGGCTGGAGCGATTTTTGTCCCCTTAAGGAGCGCGCGTTATGTCAGCTGCCGTGAGCAGAGAAAAAGGGTTTAGCATGGTTGAGGTCCTGCTGGCGATGGTGCTGCTGGTGGTGGTCGTGACGGCACTGTCCGGGTACCACCGGGCGCTGGCGGCGCGGTTTACCGTGTTTAATCAGTATCGCCAGCTCTGGCACCATGCCTGGAACCAGTCTCAGCTCTCAACAAATGTTCTCCCGGCAGGCTGGCAGGCCAGTCGGGGGCAGACAACGCTCGCAGGATGTGTCAGCATCACGGTTACACTTATTTCTCCTCTGGGTCGGCGCGGTGAGTTAACGCGTCTGCATTGCCCGGTTAGCCAGTAGTCGGGAGCGTCTATGTTAAGGGTCTACCACTCAAATCGTCTGGATGTGCTGGAAGCACTGATGGAGTTTATCGTTGAGCGCGAGCGGCTTGACGATCCTTTTGAGCCTGAAATGGTGCTGGTGCAGAGCACCGGTATGGCGCAGTGGCTGCAAATGTCGCTTTCCCGCAAATTTGGAATTGCCGCGAATATTGATTTTCCGCTGCCTGCGAGCTTTATCTGGGAGATGTTTGTCCGCGTGTTGCCGGATATCCCAGAGCAGAGCGCCTTCAACAAGCAAGCCATGAGCTGGAAGCTGATGGCGCTGCTGCCGGAAATGCTGCAGCACGATGAATTTGCCATGCTGCGCCACTACCTCAATGACGATACCGACAAGCGCAAGCTGTTCCAGCTGGCGTCGCGCACTGCCGATCTCTACGACCAATACCTTGTTTACCGCGCTGACTGGTTAATTCGTTGGGAAGCGGGCGAGTTGGTTGAAGGCCTGCCGGAGGCGCAAATATGGCAGGCCCCGCTGTGGAAAGCGCTGGTGGAGCATACCGAGAGACTGGGCCAGCCTAAGTGGCACCGTGCCAATCTCTACGATCGGTTTATCTCGATACTTGAAAATGCGTCGGAACGCCCGGCCCGACTGCCGTCACGCGTTTTTATCTGCGGGATATCCGCATTACCCCCTGTCTATCTGAAGGCGCTGAATGCGCTGGGTAAACATATCGATATTCATATTTTGTTTACCAACCCCTGCCGACAGTATTGGGGGGATATTCTCGACGAACGCTGGCTTGCACGGCTGGTAACTCGCCAAAGAAAGCGCCTTTTTGAAGAACGATCCATCCCGCTGTTTAAAGACGGCTCGACGGCCGGGCAGCTTTTCGATGAAGACGGTATCCAGAACCTGCCCAATCCGCTGCTTGCCTCGTGGGGGAAGCTGGGGCGTGACTACATTCACATGCTTTCAGACATCACTTCCTCAGGTGAAGGTGATGTGGATGCCTTTGTTGAGATCGCCCCGGACTGCCTGCTGCATAATATTCAGTTAGATATTCTGGATCTGGAAAACCGCGCCGTCATGGGCGTGACGGCGAACGAGTTCGAACGCAGCGACAATAAGCGAAAACTGGATCCTGACGATCGCAGCGTCACGATCCACGTTTGTCACAGCCCGCAGCGTGAGGTCGAAGTGCTTCACGACCAGCTGCTGGCGATGCTGCAGGAGGATCCCGATCTGACGCCACGCGATATCGTGGTGATGGTGGCGGATATCGACACCTACAGTCCCTTTATTCAGGCCGTCTTTGGCAGCGCGACGGGGGAACGGTACCTGCCTTACGCGATATCTGACCGTCGTGCCCGCCAGTCGCATCCGGTATTGCAGGCGTTTATCACTCTGCTTTCACTGCCGGATAGCCGGTTTATCTCCGAAGATGTCCTGGCGTTGCTGGATGTTCCCGTGCTGGCCGCACGCTTCAACATCAATGAAGAGGGTCTGCGCTGCCTTCGTCAGTGGGTGAATGAGTCTGGCGTGCGCTGGGGGATCGATGACGATAACGTTCAGGAGTTCGAGCTTCCCGCAACCGGACAGCACACCTGGCGATTTGGCCTGACGCGTATGCTGTTGGGCTACGCCATGGAAAGCAGCCAGGGCGAGTGGAATGAGGTGCTGCCTTATGATGAGTCCAGCGGGTTAATTGCTGAACTGGTGGGGCATTTAGCATCGCTATTAATGCAACTTAACCGCTGGCGATATGCGCTGTTGCAGCCGCGTCCACTTGAAGAATGGCTCCCGGTCTGCAGGGCGTTACTCAATGATTTCTTCCTGCCGGACAATGACACCGAAGCGGCGATGGCGCTCATTGAAACCCAGTGGCAGGCCATCATCGACGAAGGCGTGAATTCCCACTACCACGAGGCCATCCCGCTGTCGCTGTTGCGTGATGAGCTGACGCAGCGGCTTGACCAGGAGCGAATCAGCCAGCGTTTCCTGGCGGGGCCTGTCAATATCTGCACCCTGATGCCCATGCGTTCTATCCCGTTCAGGGTGGTCTGCCTGCTTGGCATGAACGACGGTGTGTATCCGCGCGCGCTGCCGCCGCTGGGGTTCGACTTGATGAGCGCAAACCCAAAACGGGGCGATCGTAGCCGCCGCGATGATGACCGCTACCTCTTCCTTGAAGCGCTCATTTCTGCTCAGAGCAAGCTCTATATCAGCTATATCGGCCGTTCTATTCAGGACAACAGCGAGCGTTTCCCCTCCGTACTGGTGCAGGAGCTGGTGGACTATATCGGCCAGAGCCACTACCTGCCGGGAGATGAAGAGCGCAACTGTGATGAAAGCGAGCAGAGGGTGAAAGCCCATATCACCTGTTCCCACAGCCGCATGCCGTTTGACCCGGTGAACTATATTGCCGGCGAGCGCCAGAGCTATGCCCATGAGTGGTTACCGGCGGCGAAAAAAGAGGGGAATGCGCATACTGATTTCATTCAGGAACTTGACCCGCGCCCCATCGACACCCTGACCTTCGAGCAGCTTCAGCGGTTTTGGGCACATCCGGTGCGCGCCTTCTTCCAGCAGCGACTGCAGGTCAACTTCCGCTCTGAAGAGAGTGAAATTCCTGATGCAGAACCGTTTACGCTGGAAGGTCTGGAGCGCTACCAGTTAAACCTGCAGCTGCTGAATGCGCTGGTTGAAGAGGAAGATGCGGACAAACTTTACCGTCGCTACCGTGCTGCGGGTCAGCTGCCCTACGGAGCGTTCGGGGAGATCGTCTGGGAGGCGCAGTGCCAGGAGATGACCGCTCTGGCAGAGCGCGTAAGAGCGTGCCGACAGCCGGGGAAAAGTATTGAAATTGATCTCAACTGCAACGGGATACAGCTCACGGGCTGGTTAACCCAGGTACAGCCGGATGGGCTGCTGCGCTGGCGGCCCTCAATGCTAAGCGTTTCGCAAGGATTGCAACTCTGGCTGGAACATCTTGTCTACAGTGCGGGTGGGCATAAAGGCGAAAGCCGAATTTTCGTGCGCAAAGAGGGCGAATGGCGCTTCCCGCCGATGGAAGCCGAGCAGGCGTTAGGGTATCTCTCTTTGTACATTGAAGGCTACCGTCAGGGAATGAACAAACCGCTCCTGTTACTACCGGAAAGTGGCGGCGCCTGGATAAAAGCCTGTTATGACGCGCAGAATGATGCGATGTTAACGGATGAGGCTTCGCTCCAGAAAGCGCGCAGTAAGTTTATGCAGGCCTATGAAGGAAACATGATGGTGCGGGGTGAAGGTGAGGATGTCTGGTATCAGCGTTTGTGGCGAGCGCTCGAGCCAGAATACTTTGAGGCGATCACGGAAGAGGCGCAGCGCTACCTGTTGCCGTTGTTTAGATTTAATCAGTCCTGAGCGCTGTATAAAAATTGCGCAGATAAAGGTGTTCATTTATGATGCACTTCTTATCACGGACTGATGTACCCAAAGAAAGAGATGTTGGCGTGTCCAGCACGCAGTTTGTTAATGATGTAGCCGTGATAAAGAGGTCGTAATGCCAGGCAGCACCTTGTTTAAAGCGTTTGTTTTGTTTATTGCCCTTTGGGCGCCCGTCACTCACGCAGACTCCGGTTGGCAACCCGTTCAGGAAACTATCCGTAAGAGCGAAAAAGATACCCGTCAATATCAGGCTATTCGCCTTGATAACGGGATGACCGTGCTGCTGGTTTCCGACCCGCAGGCGGTGAAATCCCTGTCGGCATTAGTGGTGCCGGTTGGGTCGCTGGAAGATCCTGACGCTCATCCTGGGCTTGCACACTATCTGGAACATATGACGCTGATGGGGTCAAAAAAATACCCGCAGCCAGATAGCCTGTCCGAATTTCTGAAGATGCATGGCGGCAGCCACAATGCCAGTACGGCACCGTACCGCACGGCCTTTTATCTCGAAGTCGAAAATGATGCGCTGGAAGGGGCTGTCGATCGCCTTGCCGATTCCATCGCCGCGCCGTTGCTGGATAAAAAATACGCCGATCGTGAACGCAATGCGGTGAATGCCGAGCTGACCATGGCCCGCACGCGAGACGGTATGCGCATGGCGCAGGTCAGCGCCGAAACCATCAACCCTGCGCACCCGGGTTCGCGCTTCTCCGGTGGTAACCTGGAAACCTTGAGCGACAAACCGAACAGCCCGGTGCTGGATGCCCTGCACGCGTTTCGCGATAAATACTACTCCGCCAACCTGATGAAAACGGTCATCTACAGCAATAAACCGTTGCCGGAGCTGGCAGCCATGGCGGCCAAAACCTTTGGCCGGGTGCCGAATAAAAATATCGACCTGCCGCAAATAACCGTTCCGGTGGTCACGGACGCGCAAAAAGGCATCGTGATCCACTACGTTCCTGCCATGCCGCGCAAAGTGCTGCGCGTGGAATTCCGCATTGATAACAACACGGCACAGTTCCGCAGTAAAACCGATGAGCTGGTCACCTATCTGATTGGTAACCGTAGCCCGGGTACGCTGTCTGACTGGCTGCAAAAGCAGGGGCTGGCGGAAGGCATTCGCGCCGACTCCGATCCGGTTGTGAACGGCAATAGCGGCGTGCTGGCGATCTCCGCGACCCTGACTGACAAAGGACAGGCCAACCGTGATGAAGTCGTAGCGGCTATCTTTAGCTACCTCTCCTTACTGCGTGAGAAAGGCGTCGATAAGCGCTATTTTGATGAACTCGCGCACGTGCTGGATCTCGATTTCCGCTACCCGTCCATCACCCGCGACATGGATTATGTGGAGTGGCTGGCGGACACCATGATCCGCGTGCCGGTGGAACATACCCTCGACGCGGTGAATATTGCCGACCGGTATGATGCCGGGGCGGTAAAAGACCGCCTGGCGATGATGACGCCGGAGAATGCCCGCATCTGGTACATCAGCCCGAACGAACCGCATAACAAGACGGCGTACTTTGTCGATGCCCCTTATCAGGTGGATAAAATCAGCGCCCAGACCTTCGCCGACTGGCAGAAGAAGGCCGGTGAGATTGCGTTGAAGCTGCCGGAGCTGAACCCCTATATTCCGGATGACTTCTCGCTGATCAAAACGACGAAAGATTACCCGCATCCGGAACTCATCATTGATGAGCCAACGCTGCGCGTCGTGTACACCCCAAGCCGGTATTTTGCCAGCGAGCCAAAGGCCGATGTTAGCGTGGTGCTGCGTAACCCGAAAGCCATGAACAGCGCCAAAAATCAGGTGATGTTCGCGCTCAATGACTATCTCGCCGGTATCGCGCTCGATCAGCTCAGCAACCAGGCCGCCGTGGGCGGGATCAGCTTCTCCACCAACGCCAATAACGGTTTGATGCTTAATGCAAACGGCTATACCCAGCGCTTGCCTCAGCTGTTCCAGGCCCTGCTGGAGGGCTACTTCAGCTACACGCCGACGGAAGAGCAGCTTGAGCAGGCTAAATCCTGGTATGCCCAGATGATGGATTCTGCCGAGAAGGGCAAGGCTTACGATCTGGCGCTTATGCCGGCGCAAATGCTGTCGCAGGTTCCTTATTTCCAGCGTGAGGATCGCCGCGCGCTGCTGCCTTCCATCTCCTTAAAAGACGTGCTGGCGTACCGCGATGCGCTGAAAACCAACACGCGTCCGGAGTTCCTGATCGTTGGCAACATGAGTGAGGATCAGGCCAAAACCCTGGCGCAGAATGTTCGCACTCAGCTCGGCTCTAAAGGCGACGAGTGGTGCCGCAACCAGGACGTGCTGGTTGAGAAAAAGCAGAATGTGATCTTTGAAAAAGCGGGTAACAGCACGGATTCCGCGCTGGCCGCGGTCTTTGTGCCAACGGGCTACGATGAATTTGCCAGTTCAGCGCAGAGCGCCGTGCTGGGACAGATTATTCAGCCGTGGTTCTATAACCAGTTACGCACAGAGGAGCAGCTTGGCTACGCGGTGTTTGCCTTCTCCATGAACGTCGGTCGTCAGTGGGGGCTGGGCTTCCTGCTGCAAAGCAGCGATAAACAACCGGCGTATCTCTGGCAGCGTTACCAGGCCTTCTTCCCGCAGGTGGAAGCAAAACTGCGTGCCATGAAGCCGGAAGAGTTTGCCCAGATCCAGCAGGCCGTCATCGCGCAGGTGATGCAGCCGCCGCAGACGCTGGGTGAAGAAGCCTCGCAGCTGAGCAAAGATTTCGATCGCGGTAATCTGAAATTTGATTCGCGTGATAAAGTAGTGGCCGAGATAAAACAGCTGACGCCGCAGAAGGTTGCCGACTTCTTCCATCAGGCGGTCATTAAGCCGCAGGGAATCACCATCCTGTCCCAGGTTTCCGGTAGCCAGAACGGGAAAACGGAATACGTGAACCCGAAAGGCTGGAAAGTCTGGAAGAGCGTCAGCGCGCTGCAGCAATCTATGCCCTGGAGTAAGAAAGAATGACCGATACCGCTGAGTCCCTTGATCCCTTACGTTTACCTCTGCAGGGTGAACGATTGATTGAAGCCTCAGCGGGAACGGGAAAAACCTTCACCATTGCCGCCCTCTATCTGCGCCTGCTGTTAGGGCTTGGCGGCAACGCCGCTTTTCCACGCCCTTTGAGCGTGGAAGAGCTGCTGGTGGTCACCTTCACCGAGGCCGCTACCGCGGAGCTGCGGGGCCGTATTCGTACCAATATCCACGAGCTGCGCATCGCCTGTCTACGTCAGAGCACGGATAACCCCCTCTACGCCAGCCTTCTGGAAGAGATTGCCGATAAGAAGCAGGCAGCCCAGTGGCTGCTGCTCGCTGAACGGCAGATGGACGAAGCGTCCGTCTTTACCATTCACGGTTTTTGCCAGCGCATGCTGAGCCTGAACGCGTTCGAGTCCGGTATGCTGTTCGAACAGCAGCTTATTGAAGATGAATCCGTGCTTCGCTATCAGGCCTGCGCGGATTTCTGGCGTCGCCACTGCTACCCCTTACAGCGCGATATTGCCGAAGCGGTACACGCGCTCTGGAAAGGCCCGGAGGCGCTGCTGCGCGCGATCGATCGTTATCTGCAGGGGGAAGCGCCGGTCATCAAATCCCCGCCGCCGGCAGATGAAACCCTGGCCACGCGGCATGAAAAAATCATCGCGAAAATTGCGGACATCAAGCAAAAGTGGATGGAGTCAGTCGGCGAGATTGACGCCATCATCGAAAATTCCGGCATCGATCGTCGCAAGTTCAACCGTGGCAATCAGGGAAAATGGATCGACAAGGTCAGCGCCTGGGCGCAGGAAGAGACGCGGGGCTACCAGCTCCCGGACGCGCTGGAGAAATTCTCCCAACGTTTCCTGGCTGAGCGGACAAAAGCCGACGGCATTGTACCTGAGCATCCCCTGTTTGTGGCGATTGAAACCCTGCTGGCGGAGCCCCTTACGCTCAACGATCTGATGATCGCTCGCGCCATGACCGAAATTCGTGAGGCCGTGGCACGCGAAAAGCGCCGCCGTGGCGAGCTGGGGTTCGACGATATGCTGAGCCGCCTGGATGCGGCGCTGTGCAGTGAAAATGGCGAAGCGCTTGCCGCCGCGATTCGCACCCGCTTCCCGGTGGCGATGATAGACGAATTCCAGGACACCGACCCTCAGCAGTACCGCATTTTCCGCCGTATCTGGCGCCAGCAGCCCGACACCGCGCTGCTGTTAATCGGCGATCCGAAACAGGCCATTTACGCCTTCCGCGGTGCGGATATTTTCACCTATATGAAGGCCCGCAGCGAGGTTGCCGCGCACTACACGCTCGATACCAACTGGCGCTCCTCCCCCGGCATGGTGGAAAGCGTCAACGCGCTGTTTAGCCGCATGGATACGGCGTTTATGTTCCGGGAGATCCCGTTTCAGCCGGTAAAATTTGCCCCGAAAAATGCCTCGTTGCGCTTCGAGTTTAACGGCGTGACGCAGCCTGCCATGAACTTCTGGCTGCTGGATGGGGAAGGCTTCGGCGTTGCCGACTATCAAAATGCCATGGCCCAGCACTGTGCCGCGCAAATCCGTGACTGGCTCAGTGCGGGAGCGCGAGGCGAGGCGCTGCTGTGGAAGGGGGATAACCCCACCCCGGTAAAGGCATCGGATATTACGGTGCTGGTGCGCAGCCGTCAGGAGGCCGCATTCATCCGCGACGCCCTGACGTTACTGAATATCCCCTCCGTCTACCTCTCGAACCGCGACAGCGTCTTTGAAACGCTGGAGGCGCAGGAGATGTTATGGCTGCTGCAGGCCGTGCTGGCCCCGGAGCGGGAAAGTACATTGCGCAGCGCATTAGCCAGCGCGATGCTCGGACTGAACGCGCGCGATATTGATGCGCTCAACAATGACGAAGCCGCGTGGGATGCGGTGGTGGAAGAGTTTGTCCACTACCGGGAAAGATGGCAGAAGCGCGGCGTGATGGCGATGGTGCGCGAGCTCATGGCTCAGCGGCACATTGCCGAGAATATGTTGGCTACCGCAGGCGGGGAGCGGCGGCTAACCGATATTTTGCACATCAGCGAACTCTTGCAGGAAGCGGGTACGCAGCTGGAGAGTGAGCACGCCCTGGTGCGCTGGCTGGCGCAGCAGATTGCCGATCCGAACAGCAATTCCTCCAGCCAGCAGATGCGCCTCGAGAGTGATAAACATCTGGTGCAGATCGTCACCATCCACAAGTCGAAAGGCCTGGAATATCCGCTGGTCTGGCTGCCGTTTATCGCCAATTACCGCGTGCAGGATCAGGCTTTTTACCACGATCGCGAGTCTTTTGAGGCGGTGCTCGATCTCAGCAACGCGGAGTCCAGCGTTGAGCTGGCAGAGGCCGAACGTCTGGCGGAAGATTTGCGCCTGCTCTACGTGGCGCTGACCCGCTCGGTATGGCACTGCAGCCTGGGCGTTGCGCCGCTGTTCCGTCGCCGTGGCGAAAAGAGCGGAGAGAGCGATTTTCATCTGAGCGCGCTGGGGCGGCTTATTCAGCAGGGTGAACCCAAAGACGCGGCGGGCCTGCGCCAGTGCATCGAATCGCTTTGTACTGAGCATGTTGCCCTGCATATTCCATCGCTGCCCGACAACAGCCGCTGGCACATGCCGGAGCCGCACGAGTCAGATCTCCATGCCCGTCAGGTGGTACGTACGATTGCCGACGACTGGCGCGTTACCAGCTACTCTGGCTTACAGCAGCACGGGCAGAGTATTGCGCAGGATCTGATGCCAAAACTGGACGTGGATGCCGCAGGCGCCGGTAGCGTACCCGCTGAGCCGGTGCTGACGCCGCACCAGTTCCCGCGCGGCGCCTCGCCGGGCACGTTTTTACACAGCCTGTTTGAAGAGCTGGATTTTACCCAGCCGGTTTCCGAAGAGTGGGTGCTGAAGATGCTACAGAGCGGTGGTTACGACGCGCAATGGCAGCCGGCTCTTACTGAATGGATCCGCGCGGTTCTGCACGCCCCGCTCACCGCACAGGGGATCTCGCTTAGCCAGTTGACCACCAAAGATAAGCAGGTGGAGATGGAGTTTTACCTCCCCATCGCCAGCCCGCTCAGGGCCGAGGCGCTTGATGCGTTGATCCGCGAGTACGATCCGCTGTCCGCCGGATGCCCGCCGCTGAACTTCCGCCAGGTGCAGGGAATGCTAAAAGGTTTTATCGACCTGGTTTTCCGCCACGACGGGCGCTACTACCTGCTGGATTACAAATCGAACTGGCTGGGCGAAGACAGCACAGCCTATACCCAACAGGCGATGGCGTCGGCTATGCAACTGCATCGCTACGATCTGCAGTACCAGCTTTATACCCTGGCGCTGCACCGTTACCTGCGCCATCGTATTGCCGATTACCGTTACGACGCGCATTTTGGTGGCGTGATTTACCTGTTCCTGCGCGGCGTGGATGCCAACGACCCGCGTTCCGGCGTCTTTAGCACGCGTCCGGCTGTGGAACTGATTGAAAAAATGGATAACCTGTTTGCCGCAGGCACGGAGGAGATGGCATGACGATGCAGGCGCTACTGCTGGACGCGGTTGAACAACGATTACTGCGCCACCTGGACGTGCAGTTTGCCATGATGGTGGCAGGCGAGGAGCCAGCCGTCATGCTTGCCGCCGCGATTCTGAGCAAAGACGCGGGGGAAGGGCACGTATGTCTGCCGCTGTCGCGTCTGGCGGTGGATGAGAAAATGCCTCCGGCTTTACAGGCGTGTTTCGCGCTGCTGGGTGACGCACTGGACTGGCAGGCGATACTACGCGGTTCGCCTGCCGTGAGCGGAGCCGATACCGGGACGCCAATGATTCTGGTCGGCGAGCGTTTGTATCTTAACCGGCTGTGGCGTAACGAACTGACGGTGGCGCGCTTCTTCAGCGAGACCAACGCCCCGCTTCCCTGCGATGAAACGCAGCTTCGGCAAACGCTGGATGCGCTGTTTTCTTCTGACGAGGCGACAGACTGGCAGAAAGTGGCGGCAGCCGTGGCCTTAACGCGTCGGATCTCGGTGATTTCAGGCGGACCGGGCACCGGGAAAACGACCACCGTGGCAAAACTGCTTGCCGCGCTGATTCAGCTCTCGGGTGAGCAAAAGTGCCGTATTCGCCTGGCGGCCCCCACCGGTAAAGCCGCGGCGCGTCTGACGGAATCGTTAGGCGGCGCGCTGCAAAAGCTGCCGCTAACCGGGGATCAGCTTGCGCTTTTCCCTAATGAAGCCAGCACGCTGCACCGTTTGCTTGGCGCACAGCCAGGTAGCCAGCGTCTGCGCTACCACGCCGGTAACCCGCTGCACCTGGATGTGCTGGTGGTGGATGAAGCGTCGATGATTGACCTGACGATGATGTCGCGTTTGATTGATGCCCTACCGCCGCACGCGCGCGTTATTTTCCTGGGCGATCGCGACCAGCTTGCCTCGGTGGAGGCAGGGGCTGTGCTGGGCGATATCTGCACCTATGCCAGCCTGGGATATACCGCAGAACGCGCTCAGGAGTTAGCCCGTCTCACCGGATGCTCGCTCACCTCTGAAAACCATTCGCTTGCAGGAGCGCTGCGCGACAGCCTGTGTCTGCTGCAGAAAAGCTACCGCTTCGGCAGCGATTCCGGTATCGGCCAGCTTGCGGCGGCCGTGAACCGGGGCGACCGGCGCACAACCACTGCGGTGTTTGACGGCACCTTTACGGATATTGAGAAAAAATCGCTGCAGACCGGGGAAGAGTATCAGGCGATGCTGGATGATGCCCTGCAGGGGTATCAGCACTTTCTGACGGGCGTACAACAGCAGCGTTCGCCGGAGCAGGTCATTGCCGCATTTGGTGAATATCAGCTGCTTTGTGCGCTGAGGGAAGGTCCCTTTGGTGTCCGGGGCCTGAACGACAGGCTGGAACAGCTGCTGGTGCAAAAGCGTAAAATTAACCGTACCCCGCACTCGCGCTGGTATGAAGGGCGGCCGGTGATGATTTCCCGCAACGACAGCGCGCTGGGGTTGTTTAACGGGGATATCGGGATTGCGCTCGACTGCGGCCAGGGGCTGCGCGTCTGGTTCCAGATGCCGGACGGGAGCGTGAAGTCTTTCCAGCCCAGCCGTTTGCCCGAGCATGAAACCGCCTGGGCGATGACGGTGCATAAATCCCAGGGCTCCGAGTTTAACCACGCGGCGCTGGTGCTGCCCACGCAGCTTTCCCCCGTCATTACCCGCGAGCTGATCTATACCGCCATTACGCGCGCGCGTCAGCGCCTGTCGCTGTATACCGATGAACGCGTGCTGGTGCAGGCGATTGCCACCCGAACGGAACGCCGGAGCGGGCTGGGCGCGATATTTGAGTCCCTCTGAATGAACGCCCTCGCCGCACGGTGAGGGCGTCGTATCATCCCAGGTCCGCCATCAGCACTTTTGAACGGCGCTGATAGTTGTACATCTCTTTCTTCGTTTCCGGCAGGGAATCGATATCCACCGGCGTGAAACCGCGCTCCTGGAACCAGTGAATGCTGCGCGTCGTCAGGACGAACAGCTTGCTCAGCCCCATCTGGCGCGCCTGTGCCGCCACGCGCTCAAGCAGCATTTCACCGCGTGAAGAGCTGCGGTAATCAGGATGCACCGCCACGCAGGCCATTTCACCGATCTTCTCTTCCGGGAACGGATAAAGCGCGGCGCAGGCGATGGTCAGGTTATCGCGCTGAATAATGGTGAATTTGTCGATCTCCATCTCCAGCTGCTCGCGTGAACGACGCACCAGAATGCCCTGCTGTTCCAGCGGGCGGATCAGCTCCAGAATACCGCCGATGTCGTTAATGGTGGCGCGGCGGATCTGCTCCGCGCTCTCCATGACAATCTGCGTACCAATACCGTCGCGGGAGAACAGCTCCTGCAGCAGAGCGCCGTCTTCCTGATAGCTGATCAGGTGGCTACGACGCACGCCGCTGCGGCAGGCCTTCACGGCGCCACGCAGGAAGCGGACCGTGCCGGAGTGGTAATCGCCTTCGGCTTCCAGCGCTTCCACGCGGGCCTGGGCTTCATTCGGGAAGAGTTCCGGCACGATCGTTCCTTCATCATTCACGACGCCCTGGGAGGAGCAGAACCCAATCATTTTTTCCGCCTTCAGCTTGATCGCCAGCTGCGTGGCGATCTCTTCTGAAGTGAGGTTGAAGCTTTCGCCGGTCACGGAAACGGCGACCGGGCCCATCAGCACGATGGCGCCGCTGTCCAGCTGGCGGTGAATGGCTTCTTCATCAATACGACGAATGCGGCCGCTGTGGCAGTAATCCACGCCATCGTCCACGCCGAGCGGCTGGGCAATGATGAAGTTGCCGCTCACGACGTTGATATGCGCGCCCTGCAGCGGCGTGTTGTTCAGGCTCATGGACAGGCGAGCGGTGATATCCAGCTGCAGCAGACCTGCCGCCTGCTTCACCAGCTCAAGGGTTTTGGCATCCGTGACGCGGGTATGCTTGTGGTAAATCGGCTCGTGATGGTGAGCGGCCAGGTTAGCGTCGATCTGCGGGCGCGCGCCATAGACCACCACCAGGCGGATCCCCAGGCTGTGCAGCAGGCCAATGTCATTGACGATGCTGGAAAAATTTTCATGCTCAATGGCTTCGCCGCCAAGCATGATGACAAACGTTTTTCCCCGATGGGCGTTGATATAGGGAACAGAATGGCGGAATCCCTGGACCAGTTCGGTTCTACGTTCCTTCACCATGGCACAACCCTTAATGAATGTTTATTCGTAATTTCTGTATTTTTATTCGATTGTGGCCGCGTGTGCAAGCGCAAATTTTCCGCGACCCACAGAAAATGATAAGTAATCCGTGCGTTAGCGTATGATTGTTTACCCTTTTATAGATGACAGTTTATGCGTCATTCGTTAAAGTTTTCGGTCAATCTGGACATTTTGTATATCAGTCAGTGTTCTTGCTCGGGAGAAGCATGTCGGGATCCAATTCAGCAATAAGCCGCCGCCGTTTGTTAAAAGGGGCCGGGGCAATGTGGTTGCTTAGCGTCAGTCAGGTCGGTCTTGCCGCCACCAGTCAGGTCGTGGCGGTGCGCGTCTGGCCATCGTCGACCTATACGCGCGTGACGGTCGAATCCAATCGCGTGCTGAAATATAAGCAATTTGCCCTCAGCAACCCGGAACGTGTGGTGGTGGATCTCGAAGGCGTTAACCTCAACTCCGTGCTGAAAGGGATGGCGGCGCAGATCCGCGGCGACGATCCGTTTATTAAATCGGCGCGCGTCGGGCAGTTCGATCCGCAAACCGTGCGCATGGTGTTTGAACTGAAGCAGAACGTGAAGCCGCAGCTGTTTGCCCTGGCGCCTGTCGCGACGTTCAAAGAGCGCCTGGTGATGGATCTCTATCCGGCCAATGCGACGGATATTCAGGATCCGCTTCTTGCCCTGCTGGAAGATTACAACAAAGGCGATCTGCAGCGTCAGGTTCCGCCAGCGCAAAGCGGCCCGCAGCCGGGGAAAGCAGGGCGCGATCGTCCGATTGTGATCATGCTCGATCCAGGCCACGGCGGCGAAGACTCCGGTGCGGTGGGGAAATACCGCACGCGTGAAAAAGACGTGGTTCTGCAAATTGCCCGTCGTCTGAAGGCGCTGATTGATAAAGAAGGCAACATGCGCGCCTATATGACGCGTAATGAAGACGTCTTTATTCCGCTGAAGGTCAGGGTGGCGAAAGCGCAGAAGCAGCGCGCAGATTTGTTCGTCTCGATCCATGCGGATGCGTTTACCAGCCGTCAGCCAAGCGGCTCGTCGGTGTTTGCGCTCTCAACCAAAGGCGCGACCAGTACCGCAGCAAGATACCTGGCGGATACCCAGAACGCCTCGGATCTGATCGGTGGCGTGAGCAAAAGCGGCGATCGCTACGTCGACCACACCATGTTCGATATGGTGCAGTCGCTGACCATTAACGACAGCCTGAAGTTTGGTAAAGCGGTGCTGGGCAAGCTGGGCAACATCAATAAGCTGCATAAGAACAGCGTTGAACAGGCCGGGTTTGCGGTACTCAAGGCGCCGGATATCCCGTCCATCCTGGTTGAAACCGCGTTTATCAGTAACGTGGAAGAGGAGCGTAAGCTCAAGACGGCAAAATTCCAGCAGGAAGTGGCGGAGTCGATTCTGGCAGGGATTCGTGCGTATTTCTCTGACGGGGCGACGCTGGCGCGGCGCGGGTAGATCTTTTGGCCGGGTTTACGCCCGGCAAATTCACAAATGACAGATACAAAAAAACACCCTTAAGGGTGTTTATTGTTTTAGAAGTGTTGGTTGCGGGGGCCGGATTTGAACCGACGACCTTCGGGTTATGAGCCCGACGAGCTACCAGGCTGCTCCACCCCGCGTCCGTGGATGCGCACTATACTCGGATAGACTTGTGATGCAACCCCTTTTTCACATTTATCATGATTTTGTATGCAAATTGAACGACATGGCGCTGTTTGGACTATTTTTTGCGCAAAATTTGCCAAAGGGCATGCGATTGCATTTCATTAGCCCTGGCGGTTTGTTATCTTCATCACGCGGAAATGGGCAACTTAAAGACGAGACAGAATGAAAGGACGTTGGGCGAAGTATCTGATGGCGGGCGCAATGGTAGCGATTCTTGCGGCCTGTTCTTCCAAACCGACCGATCGCGGTCAACAGTATAAAGACGGGAAGTTATCCCAGCCTTTCTCTTTAGTTAATCAGCCTGATGCGGTCGGCGCACCGATCAATGCCGGTGATTTCTCCGAGCAGGTCTACCAGATCCGCAACGCGTCACCGCGTCTGTACAGCGCACAGAACAACGTTTATAGCGCGGTGCAGGACTGGCTGCGCGCGGGCGGCGATACGCGCAACATGCGCCAGTTTGGTATCGACGCCTGGCAGATGGAAGGGGCCGATAACTACGGCAACGTTCAGTTCACCGGCTATTACACCCCGGTTATCCAGGCGCGACACACGCGTCAGGGCGAATTCCAGTACCCTATCTACCGTATGCCGCCAAAACGCGGTCGTCTGCCGTCGCGCGCTGAGATCTACGCCGGTGCGCTAAGCGAAAACTACGTTCTTGCTTACAGCAACTCCCTGATGGACAACTTCATCATGGACGTTCAGGGCAGCGGCTATATTGATTTTGGCGACGGCTCGCCGCTTAACTTCTTCAGCTATTCCGGTAAAAACGGCCACGCCTATCGCAGTATTGGCAAGGTGCTGATCGACCGCGGCGAAGTGAAGAAAGAAGACATGTCGATGCAGGCGATCCGCGAGTGGGGCGAAAAGCACAGCGAAGCCGAGGTGCGTGAGCTGCTGGAGCAGAACCCGTCGTTCGTCTTCTTTAAACCGCAAAACTTCGCGCCGGTGAAAGGGGCGAGCGCGGTACCGCTGATTGGCCGTGCGTCGGTGGCATCGGATCGTTCGATTATTCCTGCGGGCACCACGCTGCTGGCTGAGGTCCCGCTACTGGACAACAACGGCAAGTTCAACGGCCAGTATGAGCTGCGTCTGATGGTGGCGCTGGACGTTGGCGGCGCGATCAAAGGGCAGCACTTCGATATCTATCAGGGCATTGGCCCGGATGCAGGCCACCGTGCAGGCTGGTATAACCACTACGGACGTGTGTGGGTACTGAAGGCCGCACCGGGTGCCGGAAACGTATTCAGCGGCTGATTGTGGTATTCTGAGCGCAATACGGATTACTGTTCAGGGTGAGGAGAACCTCACCCTTTTTACATCTGAGGTGTTATGTCTGTGGTAATCAGCGATGCCTGGCGCCAGCGTTTTGGCGGCACGGCACGTCTCTATGGTGAAAAAGCCCTGCAGCTGTTTGCGGATGCGCACGTCTGCGTCGTGGGCATTGGTGGTGTGGGGTCGTGGGCCGCAGAAGCGCTGGCGAGAACCGGTATTGGCGCAATCACGCTGATTGATATGGATGACGTGTGCGTCACCAACACCAACCGTCAAATCCACGCCCTGCGTGATAGCGTCGGCCTGGCAAAATCTGAGGTCATGGCGGAGCGCATCCGTTTGATCAACCCGGAGTGCCGCGTGACGGTGATCGACGACTTTGTGACGGCAGATAACGTCGCGGAGTACATGAGCAAAGGCTACAGCTATGTGATTGACGCCATCGACAGCGTGCGTCCAAAAGCCGCGCTGATCGCCTACTGTCGTCGTTACAAGGTCCCACTGGTGACGACCGGCGGCGCGGGCGGGCAAATCGATCCGACGCAGATCCGGGTGGCCGATCTGGCGAAAACCATTCAGGATCCTCTTGCCGCCAAGCTGCGTGAACGCCTTAAAAGCGACTTTAACGTAGTGAAGAACAGCAAGGGCAAGCTGGGCGTTGACTGCGTGTTCTCGACCGAAGCGCTGGTCTACCCGCAGGCGGATGGCTCCGTGTGTGCGATGAAAAGCACGGCGGAAGGGCCAAAAAGAATGGATTGTGCCTCAGGCTTTGGCGCGGCCACCATGGTGACCGCTTCCTTCGGCTTTGTGGCGGTGTCTCACGCCCTGAAGAAGATGATGGCGAAGGCGGAACGTCAGGCCTGAGCCTGACGTGCGGCGTCCAGTACCGCGTCGTTGAGCGCGATCAACCCCTGACCGCGCGAGGCGCTGAGCTGCGCGCGCAGCCCCAGCTCATCAAATAACGCCAGCGGCGAGTGCGCCAGCAGTTCCGCCGCGCTTTTCCCTTCCACTGCGGTCAACAATACGGCCAGCAGACCCCGAACGATGCGGCCTTCGCTGTCGCCGAAGAAGTGCAGTTTCTCGCCGGACACGCTTACGCCCAGCCAGACGCGGTTTTCACAGCCAGCGATCTCTTTCGCCTGCGCCTTGAGATCGTCAGAGAGGGTCGGTAATTGCTTACCAAGAAGAATCAGCTGGCGATATTTATCTTCCCACTGTGAAAGCGGGGCAAAGGTCTGTTTTAACGTCTCTTCAGTGATGACGGTGCCAAACGGATGTCCGGCTAAAGCAGCGTGAGTCATTAATCCACCAGTATTTCAAGCGCGCGGTCAACGGCGGAAACCAGCGCGTCAACATCGCTTTGTGTGTTATAGGGCGCGAACGAGGCGCGCAGCGTGCCGCTCACGCCGAGCGCCGCCAGCAGCGGCTGCGCGCAGTGCTGCCCGGCGCGCAGGGCGATGCCATACCCGGCCAGCAGCGTCACCATGTCGCTGTGATGCACGCCCACAAAATCAAAGGCGAGCAGGCTTGAATCCTGAACGCGGAACGAGCGGAAACCCGGGCGCTTCTTCAGTTCTTCCTCTGCCAGCGTCGCCAGTCCCCGGCTCCAGCTTTCAGCCTGAACAACGTCTGTTTCTGCCAGCCACTCCAGCGCCGCGCTTAGGCCAATCACGCCGGCTATGTTCGGCGTACCGGCTTCCAGGCGGTAAGGCACATCCTGCGTTTTGAAACCGTCAAAAGTCACTTCAGCGATCATCTTGCCGCCCCCGAGCCACGGGGTCATTTTTGCCAGCAATTCCGGCTTGCCGTACAACACCCCAATACCGGTTGGCCCGTAGAGCTTATGTCCTGAGAAGGCATAGAAGTCGATATCCAGCGCCTGCACGTCGGCGGGGAAATGCACCACGCCCTGGGCGCCGTCAACCATCACCACCATACCGTTGGCATGCGCGATGCGAATCGCCTGAGCCAGGTCCGGGCAACCACCGGTGACGTTAGACATCTGTCCAAGCGCCAGAATGCGGCTGCGGGGGGTAATCAACTCGGGGAGACGGGCCACATCGGGCAGAAGGTCTGCGCCCAGCGGAAGCTTCACCACACGTGCACCCGTTTGTTCGGCCACCATCAGCCACGGCACCAGGTTGGCGTGATGTTCCGCCTCGCTGACGACGATCTCATCGCCCGGCTGAAGCAGCGGGCGCGCGTAGCACTGGGCCACCATATTGATGGCCTCGGTGGTGCCGCGCGTCCAGACGATATTTTTCCCGCTTTCGGCATTGATCAGGTGCGCCACGCGATCGCGTGCGGCTTCGTAGCGCGCGGTTAATCGCTGCGCCTCGGCAAACTGGCTGCGATGCACGTTCCCGGCGCTCAGGCTGTAAAACTGCTGCGTGGCGTCAATGACCGCCTGTGGCTTGAGGGCGGTGGCGGCACTGTCCAGATAAATACCGGCATCGGCCAGCGCCGGAAACTGTGCGCGGAACTGCGCAGGACTGAAAGCGTTCATGGGATTCCTCATTTCAATATCACGATCGTCGCGCAATTTCCGCGGCAGGGCAAGGAGGTTGATATCTATCAGAATTGTCTGCTTATCCTCATGACCCCAAAAAAGCAGGTTATGCTAAATAGTGTTAGGCGGATGTTTTAGCCTGTTATAAATCGAGGTTTGAATAGCATTAATTGCTAAAGGAGAATAATCATGAATAAGACAGCTGCAATCATCTCTGCCTGTGCGTTTACTTTTGCCCTGAGCGCCTGTTCCGGTAACAACTACGTGATGCACACCAACGATGGTCGTTCCATCGTTTCGGAAGGGAAACCGACAACCGATAACGATACCGGGATGATTTCGTACAAAGATGCTAACGGGAACAAGCAGCAGATCAACCGCACGGACGTGAAAGAGATGAAAGAGATCGAGCATTAACCGATCGCAGGCGAAAAAAAAGCACCGCAAGTTGGCGGTGCTACATTAATCACTATGGACAGACAGGGTAAATGTACAGGAAGTGAAAAATTGGTAGCGTTGCTACCGTGGTCTGAATCGCAGACCAATTGCAAACACAACAACACAACATCACAACCGTAAGCCAAAAGCCCTTCAGAACACGCATTCCGAAAAAAGCTCTTCGTTCCGGCTCAGGAAGTGCCGCCACTATAGGTATTTGCTGGTAGTTCCTCAACGGACAAATTATAATGGCTCAGATAAAAAAAACTAATAGGTTAAACGTTGTTTCCTATTTGTTAAATTCCTTTAACATCTAAGCCATATAACCATGTCAAAGCGATTGCCCCCCCTCAACGCATTACGTGTTTTTGATGCAGCAGCACGTCACCTGAGCTTCACCCGCGCAGCCGATGAGCTTTTTGTGACACAGGCCGCAGTAAGTCACCAAATCAAGTCTCTGGAGGATTTTCTGGGCCTTAAGCTGTTTCGTCGACGCAACCGCTCGTTGCTGTTGACCGAAGAGGGGCAGAGCTATTTTCAGGATATTAAAGAGATTTTTTCGCAGCTTACTGAAGCCACGCGTAAGCTACAGGCCCGCAGTGCAAAAGGTGCTCTGACTGTTAGTTTATTGCCCAGTTTTGCCATTCAGTGGCTGGTGCCAAGACTCTCAAGCTTTAACTCAGCTTATCCGGGGATAGACGTTCGAATCCAGGCCGTGGATCGTCAGGAAGACAAGCTGGCCGATGACGTGGATGTCGCGATTTTTTATGGGCGCGGTAACTGGCCGGGCTTGCGTGTTGAGAAATTATACGCAGAATATCTCCTGCCGGTCTGTTCCCCTCTGCTGTTAACGGGCGACAAAGCGCTGAAGTCTCCCGCTGACCTGGCGCAGCATACGCTTTTGCATGATGCCTCTCGACGCGACTGGCAAACTTATACCCGTCAATTAGGACTTACACATATAAACGTGCAGCAGGGACCCATCTTTAGCCACAGTGCGATGGTGTTACAGGCTGCCATTCACGGGCAGGGCGTGGCGTTGGCGAACAACGTCATGGCGCAGTCCGAAATAGAGGCAGGTCGCCTGGTCTGCCCTTTTAATGATGTACTGGTCAGCAAGAATGCGTTTTATCTGGTTTGTCATGACAGTCAGGCAGAACTGGGTAAAATAGCCGCCTTCCGGCAGTGGATACTGGCGAAGGCGGCAAGCGAGCAAGAAAAATTCCGCTTCAGGTATGAACAATAACGTTTGTGTGCCGGGCACGCATCAATTCAGGACTTAAACATGACCAGCCGATTCATGCTGATTTTTGCCGCGGTGAGTGGCTTTATTTTTGTTGCACTGGGCGCCTTTGGCGCACATGTCTTAAGCAAGTCGTTGGGCGCTGTAGAGATGGGCTGGATCCAGACCGGCCTTGAATATCAGGCGTTCCATACGCTGGCAATCTTTGGGCTGGCGGTGGCGATGCAGCGCCGTATCAGCATCTGGTTTTACTGGAGCAGCGTCTTTCTGGCGCTGGGTACGGTGCTTTTCAGCGGCAGCCTTTACTGTCTGGCACTTTCGCATTTACGCCTGTGGGCGTTTGTTACACCTGTCGGTGGCGTCAGCTTCCTGGCGGGTTGGGTATTAATGTTTATCGGAGCTATCCGTCTGAAACGCAAGGGCGTTGTTCATGAATAAGGTTGTTTTATATTGTCGCCCGGGGTTTGAGAAAGAGTGCGCCGCGGAAATTACCGATAAAGCGGCGAAGCGCGAAATCTTCGGCTTTGCCCGCGTAAAAGAAAACGCGGGCTATGTGGTATTCGAATGCTATCAGCCTGAAGATGCGGATAAGCTGGCGCGCGAGCTGCCGTTCAGCTCGCTGATTTTTGCGCGCCAGATGTTTGTCGCGGGTGAGCTGCTCAAAGACCTTCCCCCGGAAGACCGCATCACGCCAATCGTGGGCATGCTGCAGGGCGTGGTGGAGAAGGGCGGCGATCTGCGCGTTGAAGTGGCGGATACCAACGAAAGTAAAGAGCTGATGAAGTTCTGCCGTAAGTTCACTGTTCCGCTGCGCGCGGCGCTGCGTGATGCGGGCGTGCTGACGAACTACGAAACGCCGAAGCGTCCGGTGGTGCATATCTTCTTTATTGCACCGGGCTGCTGCTATACGGGCTACTCGTATACCACCAACAACTCTCCTTTCTTTATGGGCATCCCGCGTTTGCGCTTCCCGGCCGATGCGCCAAGCCGTTCTACGCTGAAGCTGGAAGAGGCGTTCCACGTCTTTATCCCGGCGGATGAGTGGGATGAGCGTCTGGCAAACGGCATGTACGCTGTCGATCTCGGCGCGTGCCCGGGCGGCTGGACCTATCAGCTGGTGAAACGGAACATGTGGGTATCGTCCGTTGATAACGGCCCAATGGCGCAAAGCCTGATGGACACCGGACAGGTCACCTGGCTGCGTGAAGACGGTTTCCGCTATCGCCCGAACCGCAACAACATCTCATGGATGGTGTGCGACATGGTTGAGAAACCGGCGAAAGTGGCCGCGCTGATGGCCTCCTGGCTGGTGAACGGCTGGTGTCGCGAGACCATTTTCAACCTCAAGCTGCCGATGAAAAAGCGCTATGAGGAGGTGTCGCAGAACCTGGCCTACATTCAGGAGCAACTGGACGAACACGGGATTAACGTGGAGATCCAGGCGCGTCAGCTGTATCACGACCGCGAAGAGGTGACGGTGCATATTCGTCGCTGGTGGGCGGCCGTAGGCGGGCGTCGCGACGAGCGATAGCACGTACTTTGTTTTGCCCGGTGGCGCTGCGCTTACCGGGCCTACAAAACCCTGTAGTCGTTCTAACGTTCTAAGCGCAACTGCTGTAAATTCCCGTCCAGCTGTAAATCCGTCTGTAGCGTTGCGATTTCCCGGCAGATAAACGCCATCTCTTTATGCGCCTCCAGCTTCTTGCGCCATTTTTCGGGCACCTCGTCCAGACGGGCGTAAATGCCCTCCAGACTCTGAAAATCGGTTAGCAACTGCGCGGCGCTCTTCGGCCCAATACCGGCCACGCCCGGAACTTTAGAGCTGCTGATGCCTGCCAGGCCCCAGTAATCCGGCAATTGCTCAGGCGATACGCCAAACTCGCTGGCAATGAACGGCGCGTCCAGCCAGCGTTTTTGAAAATAGTCGCGAATGCGAATAGTCGGGGAGAGCAGCTGGCAGTAGCCTTTGTCCGTTGAAACGATCGTGGCCTGATGCCCGGCACTCGCCACCTTTACGGCCAGGGTGGCCGCGAGATCGTCGGCTTCATTTCCCTGTGCGCCCCAGCAGGGGACGCCCCGCTGTTCAAATGCGGCGCGCAGCATGGGTAATTCGGCGTGAAGATCGTCCGGCATCGGTGCGCGTCCGGCTTTGTAGTCGGGCAGACGCTGGTGCCGCCAGCCCGTGTTGCGGGCTTCGTCATCAAAAACCGCGACCGCATGGGTGGGTTCACTGTGGCGGATAAGCTGTTCCAGCGCGTGCAGGCAGGTGTCTTTACAAGGCGTCCCCTGTACCGCATGGATACGGCGAATCAGGTTAAGTGCATCGACGATAAGTAAATGAACGGCCACAGATAATCTCCCTTCTATCTAATGCGTGAAGGGTAACACTGTCAGCAGCGTGAAACTATGAATGGTGGGGAAAACAGGAAGAAGCCTCGCAAAACGAGGCTTCCTGAGAGGCTTAATCGCAGGTTACGATCTTCATCGCCAGGCCGCCGCGAGAGGTTTCGCGGTATTTGGCGTTCATATCTTTACCGGTTTCGTACATGGTCTCGATAACCTTATCGAGACAGACGCGCGGTTCGCTGGTGCGGCGCAGCGCCATACGTGCCGCGTTTACCGCCTTCACGGAGGCAATCGCGTTACGCTCGATGCACGGAACCTGTACCTGGCCGGCAACCGGATCGCAGGTCAGCCCCAGGTTGTGTTCCATGCCGATTTCCGCAGCGATGCACACCTGCGCCGGGCTTGCGCCCAACAGCTCCGCCAGACCTGCCGCCGCCATGGAGCACGCCACGCCGACTTCACCCTGACAGCCCACTTCCGCACCGGAAATGGAGGCGTTCATCTTATACAGCGAACCAATCGCACTGGCCACCAGCAGGTAGCGCGCCAGCGAGTTCGCATTCACTTCACGGATAAACTTGTCGTAGTACGCCAGTACCGCCGGAACGATGCCGCAGGCACCGTTGGTCGGCGCGGTGACCACACGGCCCCCTGCGGCGTTTTCTTCGTTTACCGCCAGGGCGAACATGTTGATCCAGTCCACCACGGCCATCGGGTCCGTTGTCGTTTTGTCGGTGCTCACCAGCATACGGCGCAGCGCTGCCGCACGACGCGGTACGCGAAGCTTGCCCGGCAGAACGCCTTCGGTGGTGATCCCGCGCTCAATACCGCCGCGCATCACTTCCCAGACGTTAGCGAAGTGCTGTTCCAGCTCCTCTTTGCTGTGCAGCGCCAGCTCGTTTTTCATCATCAGACCGGAGAGGGAAAGTCCCGTCTCCTGGCAGTGGCGCTGGAGGTCTGCCGCCGTTTTGTACGGATACGGCACCTCGACAGAAGAGGTACTGGTTTGACCAAAGTGGTCTTCGTCGACGATAAAACCGCCGCCGATAGAGTAGTAAGTCTGGCTGTATACCGCTTTGTCGCCGGCCAGCGCGGTAATGCGCATGCCGTTTTCGTGTAGCGACAGGTTGTCCGCATGGAAATTCATGCAGTGGTCAACCGGGAATTCAACCTCATGCTCGCCGTTCGCCAGCAGCAGGCGCCCGTGGGTGTTCACGTCCTGGATAAAGCCAGGGATCGCATCAATATCAACGGTATCCGGCAGGTTTCCCGCCAGGCCCATGATAATGGCGATATCGGTGTGGTGGCCTTTCCCGGTCAGGGAAAGTGAGCCGTATACATCGACAACCACGCGGGTGATGTCGTGCAGGATGCCGCGTGCAATCAAGTCATCCGTGAACTGCTTACCGGCTTTCATCGGTCCGACGGTGTGAGAGCTGGAAGGACCAATACCGATTTTGAAGATATCGAATACGCTAATCATGATGCGTCCATTGCTTTCAGTCAGAGAGGAGGGTGTGCGCCGTCCGGGGACGGCGCGGGTGAGAATCAGAACATGGTGTACAGGGAGTAGAAGATCGCAGAGATAGCGATAAGCCCCATGATAACCACAAAGACGTTGCTGACATGACCGCTGTACTTACGCATAGCCGGGACTTTCTGAATCGCGTACATCGGCATCAGGAACAGAATCATCGCGATGACCGGGCCGCCCAGGGTTTCAATCATGCCCAGGATGCTTGGGTTCAGCGTCGCTACCGCCCAGGTGGTGAGCAGCATGAACAGTGCAGTGATTTTGTTCAGCTTGTTGATTTCAATGCTCTTGCCTTTACCGCGCAGAGATTTAATCACCATACCGTTGAAGCCTTCACGTGCGCCGAGGTAGTGGCCCAGGAAGGATTTGGTGATGGCGATCATCGCGATGATCGGTGCCATCCACGCAATCAGCGGTGCGTTAAAGTGGTTCGCCAGGTAAGACAGAATTGAGATGTTCTGCTCTTTCGCTGCCGCCAGGTCCGCCGGGGAGAGGCTCAGTACGCAGCTGAAGACGAAGAACATAACGGTCAGCACCATCATGATGTGAGCGCGTGCCAGGATGCTGGAGCACTTCTTCTCTGCGCCATTACCGTACTCTTCACGTTTCGCCACGGCGAAAGAGGAGATGATTGGGGAGTGGTTGAAGGAGAAGACCATTACCGGGATCGCCAGCCACAGGGTCATCAGCAGGCCGTTACCGGTCGCAGACGCGCTGCTCAGGGACAGGGTTTCCAGCGCTGCGCCGTTCCACTGTGGGATCAGGTAGCAGGCCAGCAGCATCAGTGCGGCCACAAACGGGAACACCAGTACGCTCATCGCTTTCACAATCATCTGCTCACCGAAGCGCACGATGGTCATCATGCCGACAATCAGGATCAGAGACAGGATGGCACGCGGTGGCGGCGTCATGTGCAACTGGTGCAGCATGAAGCTTTCAACGGTGTTGGTGATCGCCACGCTGTAGACCAGCAGGATAGGGTAAATCGCGAAGAAGTAGAGCAGGGTAATCAGTTTACCTGCGCCCACGCCGAAATGCTCTTCAACCACTTCAGTAATGTCTTCGCCCGGGTTTTTACCGGACAGCACGAAGCGGGTCAGACCGCGGTGTGCAAAGAAGGTCATCGGGAAAGCAATGATAGCCATAATGATCAGCGGAATCAGACCGCCGACGCCTGCGTTGATAGGAAGGAACAGTACACCAGCGCCGATTGCCGTGCCGTAAAGGCCAAGCATCCACATGGTATCCGTTTTGCGCCAACCACTTCGGGATTCAATCGAAGCAACGGTGCTGGTTTGAGTGGTTTCCATCTGTATCTCCTGGAGGAAGCAAATTGTCAGGTTTTTAGTCAAATCCGATGAAAAAGTGCCTGACGGTAATATGAAATTCGTTCAGTGACGGTTTTTTAATAATTTTCGCCCGTAACTATTGGCGGGCGGAAAGATACATTCTCGTTATGAATCTATCAGTGATCGCGATCCCAAATGCAATAATCCACTTATGATGTGGGCATCTTTAGACCATTTATCTGTTAAAAAAACATCAAAGAGAATTTACGCGCGCGAAGGCTACCACCAACGACATGTGCGCTGAAAGACTGGCCCTTGATATAGGTGTCTTTCGCTGTAAAGAAATGGGTTTTTAGTATTTTCTGGCAGGTAATTTGGATTAAGGCTGATAATTTACGGTTGAAAAATACAGGTAATCGTTTGCGTATGTGCCGATTTTGTAAAAGATATAAGTGATGCCTATGAATTACATCAGGAATAAAAAAAGCCGGAACGCGCGACAGGGCGACCCGGCTTTGATGAGATGCCGCTAAGCGTTATGTGCAGATTTCGTAGCAAGGAATATAGGCGGAGCCCGGCAGCTTCATGCGGTGCTGGGCGACAAAGCCCTGCAGCATGTCATCCATGCGGCGCATCATCTCCGGATCGCCGTGGATCTTGTACGGACCGTACTGCTCAATGGCGCGGATACCGACCTCTTTGACGTTGCCCGCCACAATCCCGGAGAAGGCGCGACGCAGATCGGCGGCCAGGACTTCCACCGGCTGGTCCGGGTAGAGTTTCAGGTTCGCCATGTTCTCGTGTGAAGGCTCGAACGGGATCTGCAGGTCCGGCGCAATGCGGATTGACCAGTTAAAGCTGTAGGCATCCCCGGTATCGCGACGGTTCTCCTTCACCAGCGGCATCGCTTTTTTCATCTGGCGCGCCACTTCCGCAGCATCGTCGATGATGATGCGATAGTGACGACGCGCGGCTTCACCCAGCGTGTGTACGATAAACTCGTCCAGCACGCGGAAGTAGTCGGCGCTCTCTTTCGGCCCGGTCAGGATCAGCGGCAGGACCTGATCTTTGTTGGCCGGGTTCATCAGAATACCCAGCAGATAGAGCAGCTCTTCCGCTGTCCCCACGCCGCCCGGGAAGATGATGATGCCGTGGGCGATACGAACAAACGCTTCAAGACGTTTTTCGATATCCGGCATGATAATCAGCTCGTTAACCAGCGGGTTAGGTGGCTCAGCGGCGATGATGGACGGCTCGGTCATGCCGATAAACCGTCCCTCTTTGTAGCGCTGCTGCGCGTGACCCACTGCGGCACCTTTCATTGGCGCTTCCATCGCACCCGGACCACATCCGGTACAGATATTCAGCTCGCGCAGGCCAAGCTGGGTGCCCACCCGACGCGCATAAAGGTATTCGGTTTCGTTAATGGAGTGACCGCCCCAGCAGACGACCATGTTCGGCGCTTCACCCACGTGCAGGGCACGGGCGTTGCGCAAAATAGAGAACACCAGGTTGGTGATATGGACCGAGCTTTCCAGGTCGAGATGCTGGAAACGGCCTGCGTTGTGGATCTGCCCGTTAACAAATAGGATGTCACGCAGCACGGCAAACAGGTTAGCCTGAAGTGAACGGATGATGCGTCCGTCGACAAACGCCTCTTCCGGCGGGTTGATGACTTCAAGCTTCACGCCGCGCTCGCGGCGCAGCACGTTGATATCAAAGCTTTCGAAGCGGGACAGCAGTTCTTTACTGTTGTCTGTAAGGCTTCCGGAGTTCAGAACGGCAAGTGAACAGTTACGAAACAGTTGATAAAGATCGCTGCTGGCCGTGCGTTTAAGCATGTCCACTTCCAGCTGCGACAACATATCCATTGAGCCAAGCGGGCTAATATGTGTAATCAAGTGAGCTCCTTACGGGACGATTATCGTCTTTCCCTGTTGATTACAATAGCCCTGCCGCGTGACGTTTCACAACCTAAAGCGCGGAAGATACCGCGCATATTGTGAAAATATTTATATTACTGACGCACCAGCCGGCCCGTCGCCGGGACAAAATCGGTATTGGTGCGCCACGGGTTAATGTCCAGGCCGCCGCGGCGGGTGTAGCGCGCGTAAACGCTCAATTTTTCTGGCTGGCAGAAGCGTTGGATATCGCTAAAGATGCGCTCCACGCACTGCTCGTGGAATTCATTGTGATGGCGGAACGACACCAGGTAGCGCAGCAGCTTTTCCCGATCAATTTTCGGGCCGCGGTACTGGATCTGCACCGAGCCCCAGTCCGGCTGGTGGGTAATCAGGCAGTTGGATTTCAGCAGATGGCTCACCAGCGTCTCTTCAACCACCTTGCCGCTCGCCGCGTTTTCGAGGTAATCGGCGCTGAATTCATAATTCTCCACCTCGATATCCTGATCGTCGATGCAGGTCCCGTTGAAGTGGGCGACTGGCTGGCCTTCCAGCTCGTGCAGGCGATACAGTGATACGCTCACCTTTCCCTGCGCGCAGGCGCTTAAATCACGTTCCAGGGTGTGCTGAACGTCGTCCCAGCTGTTGAATTTGGTCTGGTTAAAACTGTTGAGATAGAGCTTAAAGCTTTTGGACTCGACGAGATTCACGCTGGCATAGTCCAGCTCAACGTGTCCCACCGCCACCTGCGGCAGGCCGCGCGCGTTGAGCCACGAGAGTTCGTACAGCGTCCAGATATCGCCACCCACGAACGGCAGCGCGTCCGCGTGCAGTCCCAGAGGGTCGCGGTTCAGGCTACGCGGCACCCCCTGCAGCAGGCTTGCATCGTAGGTATCGCGGTAATCGGTCGATTTACCCAGCGTTAAGCCGGTTAACGCCTGATGATTTTCGTAAGACATGTTTCATAGTCACTTTACAGGTACACTTATGGCCTGAGTTTATCCTGTCTGACAAGAAGAGAGAAATCGGTGGACATCGAAACTGCAAATGCCCTCACTACCTTCACGACCCGCTACTGCGACGCATGGCATGAAAAGCAGGGCACGTGGCCGCAAAGTGCTGATTTATATGGCGTCCCTTCGCCGTGCATTATCTCTTCGCTTGAGGATTACGTGATCTGGCAGCCGAAGCCGAATAACGGCGAGCAGAATGTAAATGCGGTTGAACGGGCAATGGACATTGTGGTACAACCAGCGGTTCATGCGTTTTATGCCACGCAGTTTGCAGGGGATATGCCCGCGCGCTTTGCGGACATGACGCTGACGCTGTTGCAGACCTGGAGCGAAGACGATCTGCAGCGTGTTCAGGAAAACCTGATTGGTCATCTGGTCACGCAAAAGCGCCTTAAGCTTTCTCCGACGCTCTTTATTGCCACGCTGGACAGCGAGCTGGACGTTATCTCCGTCTGTAACCTGTCAGGCGAAGTGATTAAAGAGACTATCGGTACCCGCAATCGCGAGACTCTCGCCCCTTCTCTTGCGGATTTCCTCACCCGACTTGAGCCCCTTCTGTAATCCATGCTGCTACAGCGCGTGTGAGAGATCTCTTACAAGGTTTGTGAGAGATCGCTGGAACATTCAGTATTACCTCATTAAATTCAGATTAATATCACTCTATTTTTCAACGAATTAGTTGTTCCTCCTATTATTTTTAGGGAGTCCCCGCGTCTTACAACGCTGGCTGAGTGGGTTGTAAGACGAAGCGGAATAGCGGATTCTATCTCCGTCGACAGGAAGCCGACACGAGAAACGAACATCAGGATGATGGCGTTTCTCACACAGGACTCGTCAGGATGGCGCAGCAGGAAGGCTTCTGGATGAAGCGAAGTGGATAACGCAGGATGCGTAAGGGACACCTCCAGGAAGGAGAACGAGAGCCGGTCAGGATGGTCGGTGGGTCAGGAAGGCCAGGACGTTTCAGGATGAAACAAACACGTCAGGAAGATGTGTGCAGGATGCGAAAGGTAGACGGATGACCAGGCCTTCGGGCTTCAGGAAAAGTTGTCACGGATGAGCAGGGAGCACGAATTGTAGCTGGAATGCTGCGGAACGAACCGGGAGCACTGTTTTTACAGTGCTCCCTTTTTTTATTTCTGCCTTTCGCAATGCTATGCTGCGCGCCGTTCACATTTTCAGTTGAGGTTACTATGACGCAACACGATAGCGTTCGTGCTCAGTTGCACGCCATCGAAGCCCTTTTGCGCCAACATCAGCTGTGGCAGGAGACCGCGCCGCAGCCAGAAGCGTTCGCCAGCACCCAGCCTTTCTGCCTGGATACGCTGGCGCCTTTCGAGTGGCTGCAGTGGGTGTTAATTCCGCGCATGCACGCCCTGCTTGAGGGGGGGCACCCCTTGCCGCAGGCGTTTGCTGTCTCTCCCTATTATGAAATGGCGCTCGACGCGACGCACCCTGCGCGCGACGTCATGCTGGTCGAACTGGAAAAGCTGGATGCCCTGTTTGCCGGTGAAGATGCATGACGCTTGAGATCCTCTATCAGGACGAGTGGCTGGTGGCGGTGAATAAACCGTCAGGCTGGCTGGTGCACCGCAGCTGGCTGGATCGCGACGAGAAAGTGGTGGTGATGCAGACCGTTCGCGACCAGATTGGTCAGCATGTGTTTACCGCCCATCGCCTCGACAGGCCGACCTCCGGCGTGCTGCTGATGGGGCTTTCCAGCGAAGCTGGCCGTCTGCTGGCCCAGCAGTTCGAACAGCACCAGATCCAGAAGCGCTACCACGCGATCGTGCGTGGCTGGCTGACCGAGTCCGCCACCCTGGATTATCCGCTGGTGGAGGAGCTGGACAAAATCGGCGATAAATTTGCCCGGGATGACAAAGGCCCGCAGCCTGCCGTGACGGATTATCGCGGCATGGCAACCACGGAAATGCCGGTGGCCACCAGCAAATTTCCGACCACACGCTACAGCCTGGTCGAGCTTCTGCCGAAAACCGGGCGCAAGCACCAGCTGCGACGCCATCTGGCGCATCTGCGCCACCCGATTATTGGCGACAGCAAACACGGTGATTTGCGCCAGAACCGCAGCGCGGCCGAACACTTTGGCTGCCATCGTCTGATGTTACACGCAAGCGAGCTGAGCTTGATGCACCCGTTTACCGGCGAGCCGCTGACTCTCCGCGCGGGGCTGGACGACGTCTGGATGCAGGCGCTGTCACAGTTTGGCTGGCTGGGACAACTCCCCGAAAATGAAAGGGTTGAGTTTGTATCGGGCAACGTTCAGGATGAAGAGTAAGCGCATTCACTATGGGAAAATAGCATGGCTGAAGTAGGCATTTTTGTCGGCACAATGTACGGCAACTCGCTGCTGGTTGCGGAAGAGGCGGAGGCGATTCTGGCAAGCCAGGGTCATAAAGCCACGGTCTATGAAGACCCGGAGCTGGCGGACTGGGAAAAGTATAAAGATAAATACATTCTGGTGGTGACCTCCACTACCGGGCAGGGCGATCTGCCGGACAGCATCGTGCCGCTGTTCCAGGGCATTAAAGACCAGCTTGGCTATCAGCCAGACGTTCACTACGGCATCATCGCCCTCGGCGACAGCGCTTACGCCAACTTCTGCGGCGGCGGCAAGCAGTTCGATGCGCTGTTGCAGGAGCAGAGCGCCCAGCGCGTCGGCGAGATGCTGCTGATTGATGCGGGTGAGCACCCGGAGCCAGAAAGCGAATCAAACCCGTGGGTGGAGAACTGGGCCTCACTTCTCAAATAACACTCTGCCCGGCGGCGCTTCGCTTGCGTGGGCCTACGGGTTTTCCAGGCCGGGTCAGGCATAGCCGCCACCCGGCATTACACTCCGCACCAAACGCCATTTCCGTGAACCACCTTCCACTCCTCTGGGCTTATGCCCTAAACAACCTCCCTCACGCCCTTTAATACTGTGTTTTTGCACGGTGAGGTGAAGAGGCACTCCTTCATATACTTTTCCGGTCACGATAAAACGGCTTCAGGCCGTACCAAAACGACAAAAACCAATCTCATTCTGCTTACCCTACCGGTGCTGTACAGAATGAACCAGGCGAAAGCTATGTTTCAGGAGTGCAACAATGAGTTCATTAAGCCACGCAGCGAGCAGCGCTGAAAAGCGCACCAATGCCCGCTACTGGATAGTGGTGATGCTGTTTATCGTCACGTCCTTTAACTATGGTGACCGCGCCACGCTGTCGATTGCCGGCTCGGAAATGGCAAAAGATATCGGCCTTGATCCCGTGGGCATGGGTTACGTTTTCTCCGCCTTCTCGTGGGCCTACGTCATCGGGCAAATTCCTGGCGGCTGGCTGCTCGACCGCTTTGGCTCGAAACGGGTCTACTTCTGGTCCATCTTCATCTGGTCTGCCTTTACCCTGCTGCAGGGCTTCGTCGATATCTTCAGCGGCTTCGGCATTATCGTGGCGCTCTTCACGCTGCGCTTCCTGGTGGGCTTAGCGGAAGCGCCTTCCTTCCCGGGCAACAGCCGCATTGTGGCGGCCTGGTTCCCGGCGCAGGAGAGGGGAACGGCGGTGGCGATTTTCAACTCCGCACAGTACTTCGCGACGGTGATCTTTGCGCCCATTATGGGCTGGCTAACCCATGAGGTGGGCTGGTCGCACGTGTTCTTCTTTATGGGCGGACTCGGGATCGTCATCAGCTTTATCTGGCTGAAAGTGATCCACGAACCCAACCTGCACCCTGGCGTAAACAAAAAAGAGCTGGAGTACATCGCTGAAGGCGGCGCGCTGATCAACATGGATCAGAAATCCTCGACGGCGAAAGTCCCGTTCAGCCAGAAATGGGCGCAGATCAGGCAGCTTGTCGGCTCGCGCATGATGATCGGGATCTATCTGGGCCAGTACTGTATCAACGCCTTGACCTACTTTTTCATCACCTGGTTCCCGGTGTACCTCGTGCAGGCACGCGGCATGTCGATTCTGAAAGCGGGGTTTGTTGCCTCGGTCCCGGCCATCTGTGGCTTCGTGGGGGGCGTGCTCGGCGGGGTGATTTCCGACTGGCTGATGCGCCGCACGGGTTCACTGAACATCGCGCGTAAAACGCCCATCGTGCTCGGCATGCTGCTCTCCATGACCATGGTGTTCTGTAACTACGTCAATGCCGAGTGGATGATTATCGGCTTTATGGCGATGGCCTTCTTCGGCAAAGGCATTGGCGCGCTGGGCTGGGCGGTGATGGCGGATACGGCCCCGAAAGAGATCAGCGGACTGAGCGGCGGTCTGTTCAACATGTTCGGCAACATCTCCGGGATTGTGACGCCCATCGCTATCGGCTACATCGTCGGTACCACCGGCTCGTTCAACGGTGCGCTAATCTACGTGGGTGTGCATGCGCTGGTGGCGGTCCTGAGTTACCTGGTGCTGGTGGGGGATATCAAACGCGTCGAACTTAAACCTGTTGCGGAGCGTGGCTGATGACAACGCAATCGAGCCCTATCGTCACCGAGATGAAGGTCATCCCGGTGGCCGGACAGGACAGCATGCTGCTCAATATTGGCGGCGCCCATAACGCCTGGTTTACCCGTAATATCGTCGTGCTAAAAGACAGCGCAGGGAATACCGGCGTGGGCGAGGCCCCTGGCGGAGAGGTGATTTACCAGACGCTGGTCGATGCCATTCCGCTGGTGGTGGGGCAGGAGATTGCCCGTCTGAACAGGGTGGTTCAGCGGGTGCATAAGGGCAACCAGTCGGCAGACTTTGAGACGTTTGGTAAAGGTGCCTGGACGTTTGAACTGCGCGTCAATGCGGTCGCCGCACTGGAAGCGGCTCTGCTTGATTTACTGGGTAAGGCGCTCAATGTCCCGGTCTGCGAGCTGCTGGGGCCCGGCAAACAGCGCGATGCGGTCACCGTGCTGGGCTATCTGTTCTACATTGGCGATCGCAATAAAACCGATCTCCCCTATCTGGCTCGCGCCAGGGGCGAACACGACTGGTATCAGTTGCGCCACCAGGAAGTGCTCTCCAGCGACGCGGTGGTGCGGCTGGCCGAGGCGGCGCAGGATCGCTACGGCTTTAAGGATTTCAAGCTGAAGGGCGGCGTGCTGCCCGGCGAGCAGGAGATTGAAACGGCCCGGGCGCTGAAAAAGCGCTTCCCGGATGCGCGGATCACCGTCGATCCCAACGGTGCATGGCTGCTGGATGAAGCGATTAGCCTGTGCAAAGGGCAGGGGGATGTCCTGACCTATGCGGAAGATCCCTGCGGCGCGGAACAGGGCTTCTCGGGCCGCGAAGTCATGGCCGAGTTCCGTCGGGCCACCGGGCTGCCGGTGGCGACCAATATGATCGCCACGAACTGGCGCGAAATGGGCCATGCGGTGATGCTCAACGCCGTCGACATTCCGCTGGCGGACCCGCACTTCTGGACGCTCTCAGGCGCGGTCCGCGTGGCGCAGCTGTGCGATGACTGGGGACTCACCTGGGGCTGTCATTCGAACAATCACTTTGATATTTCGCTGGCGATGTTTACCCACGTTGGCGCCGCTGCGCCGGGTAACCCGACCGCCATCGACACGCACTGGATTTGGCAGGAAGGCGAAGCCCGCCTGACGAAAAATCCGCTGGAAATCATCAATGGCAAGATTGCCGTACCGGATGCGCCGGGCCTGGGCGTGGAGCTGGACTGGGATCGGATCCATAAAGCCCATGAGGCGTATAAAAAATTGCCGGGCGGCGCGCGAAACGATGCGGGCCCGATGCAGTACCTTATTCCCGGCTGGACATTTGACCGTAAGCGCCCTGTTTTCGGACGTCACTGATAAAAGGATTACACGATGAGTACTTTTACGACCCCTGTCGTCACTTCCATGCAAATCATTCCGGTTGCGGGCCATGACAGCATGCTGATGAACCTGAGCGGCGCGCACGCGCCGTTCTTTACCCGCAACATTGTCATTATCAAAGACAATGCCGGCCATACCGGCGTGGGTGAAATTCCGGGCGGGGAGAAGATCCGCAACACGCTGGAGGACGCCATTCCGCTGGTGGTGGGCAAAACGCTGGGTGAGTACAAAAATGTCCTCAACACCGTGCGTAACACCTTTGCCGATCGCGATGCCGGGGGCCGGGGTCTGCAGACCTTCGATCTGCGCACCACTATCCACGTGGTGACAGGCATTGAAGCCGCGATGCTGGATCTGCTGGGCCAGCATCTGGGCGTTAACGTTGCGTCGCTGCTGGGCGAGGGGCAGCAGCGTAGCGAAGTGGAAATGCTGGGCTATCTGTTCTTTGTCGGCGACCGCAAGCTGACGCCACTGCCGTATCAGAGCCAGCCGGATGAACAATGCGACTGGTACCGGCTTCGCCACGACGAGGCAATGACCCCGGATGCGGTGGTGCGCCTGGCGGAAGCGGCATACGAAAAATATGGCTTCAACGATTTCAAACTGAAGGGCGGCGTGCTGGCCGGGGAAGAAGAGGCGGAAGCCGTCACCGCGCTGGCAAAACGTTTCCCGCAGGCGCGCGTGACGCTCGATCCGAACGGGGCCTGGTCCCTTGATGAAGCGATTGCGATCGGCAAGCAGCTGAAAGGCGTGCTGGCCTACGCGGAGGACCCGTGCGGGGCTGAGCAAGGCTTCTCTGGCCGTGAAGTGATGGCGGAATTCCGTCGCGCTACGGGGCTGCCGACCGCGACCAATATGATTGCGACCGACTGGCGTCAGATGGGACACACCTTATCCCTCCAGTCAGTCGATATTCCGCTGGCTGACCCGCACTTCTGGACGATGCAGGGGTCGGTTCGCGTGGCGCAGATGTGCCATGAGTTTGGCCTGACCTGGGGTTCGCACTCCAACAACCACTTCGATATCTCGCTGGCGATGTTCACGCACGTCGCCGCCGCTGCGCCGGGCACGATCACTGCTATCGACACCCACTGGATATGGCAGGAAGGTAATCAGCGTCTTACTAAGCAGCCGTTTGAGATCAAAGGTGGCATGGTGCAGGTGCCTTCTACGCCGGGGCTGGGGGTTGAGCTGGATATGGATCAGGTCATGAAGGCCCATGAGCTGTATCAGAAACACGGTCTGGGGGCACGCGACGATGCGATGGCGATGCAGTATCTGATCCCTGACTGGACATTCGACAATAAACGCCCGTGCATGGTACGATAAACGCATTGGGACCGCTCCCATTAGCGGTCTTTTACGTGGTGTATGCTTAACGTAACGACTATGCGTAAGGATGGCTTATGAAAATTGTTATCGCACCGGACTCGTATAAGGAAAGTTTGAGTGCGCTTGAGGTTGCGACAGCGATAGAACGTGGTTTTCGCGAGATCTTTCCCGAGGCGGTTTACGTGAAGCTGCCGGTCGCGGACGGTGGCGAAGGGACGGTTGAGGCGATGATCGCGGCAACGCAGGGAAGCATTGTGCATGTTCCGGTGACCGGCCCGCTGGGCGAGCGCGTGGAGGGGTTTTATGGCTTGTCCGGTGATAAGCAGAGCGCCTTTATTGAAATGGCGGCGGCAAGCGGCCTGGAGCGGGTTGCGCCTTCGCAGCGTAATCCGCTGAAAACCACCTCCTGGGGCACGGGCGAACTGATTCGTCACGCGCTGGATGCGGGCGTTAAGCATATTATTATTGGCATTGGCGGCAGCGCTACCAATGACGGCGGCGCAGGGATGGTGCAGGCGCTGGGGGCGAAGCTGCTGGACGACAATGAACAGCCTCTTGGGCTGGGCGGGGGCGAGCTGGGAAAACTCGCGCGTATCGACCTGAGCGGGCTGGACAAGCGTCTGGTGGAATGCCGGATTGAGGTGGCCTGCGATGTAACCAATCCGCTTACCGGGAAGGATGGCGCGTCAGCGGTATTCGGCCCGCAGAAGGGCGCCACACCCGAGATGATCGTCACCCTGGACAACGCGCTTGCGCACTATGCAAGCGTGATTGCCCGGGACCTGGATATCGACGTGCTGAACCTTGCTGGCGGCGGCGCGGCAGGGGGCATGGGCGCGGCGCTCTACGCCTTTTGCGGCGCGCAGCTGCGCCAGGGCATTGAGATCGTGACCGATGCGCTACACCTGGCCGACCAGGTGGCCGATGCGGATCTGGTGATCACGGGGGAAGGCCGCATTGACAGCCAGACGATCCACGGCAAAGTCCCGGTGGGGGTGGCGAAGGTGGCAAAACGCTTTAACAAACCCGTTATTGGCATTGCAGGCAGCCTGACGGCGGACGTTGGCGTGGTACACGATCACGGCATTGATGCCGTGTTTAGCGTGATCTACACCATCTGCACGCTGGAAGACGCGCTGGAAAATGCCGGCGAGAACGTCAGGATGGCCGCAAGGAATATCGCGGCGGTGCTGAAAGTGGGGCAGGCATTTTAACTGTGATTGCCGGGTGGCGGCTTCGCCTTACCCGGCCTACGTTAGTGCACCTGTAGGCCCGGCAAGCGTAGCGCCACCGGGCTTTTACCTCAGCTCCCCAACACCTTCATCGCTTCCCGCGTCACGTTATCCATTTCATCCAGCAGCTCCAGGAACTCCGGTTCAAGCTCCGATTCCGGCGTACCGGCACGCAGCTGTTGCTCCAGAAGCTGACAGAGGTTTTTCAGCCGCGGTACGCCGCTGTACCCGCAGCTGCCGTGCAGCTTGTGGATTGCGTCCAGCAGATCTTCCGGGTTTTCACCCACCAGCTGCTCTTCCACCTTGTTGCGAATTTCTGGCAGAAACGCGACCAGCATTTGCAGCATGTCGCGGGCCAAATCGGGTTTACCTGCCGCCTGGCGCAGCGCGAGCTGCCAGTCAAAAGTCGCGTTTTGATTGATGCTGATTTCAACCGGTTCGCTGGAAACCGTGTACGTTCCGCCAATATGACCCGGCTTGTAGCGCAACAGCAGGCTATGAAGTTTCTCTTCATCGATGGGCTTTGCCAGATAGTCATTCATCCCGGCGCTCAGCAGCTTCTCCTTCTGGCCCGCCATCGCGTGCGCGGTGACAGCAATAACCGGCGTTTGCTGCTGATGCGGCAACTGGTGGATCAGCTCGCAGGCCCGGATGCCGTCCATGCCCGGCATCTGAATATCCATCAGGATTAAATCGAACTGCATCTGCTTAGCCTGTTCAATCGCCTGCGCGCCGCTGGTGCACAGCTCCACATGCTGAACCTGGTCCTCAAGCAATGCGCCAATGAGCTTCAGGTTGGCCGGATTATCATCCACCGCCATCACGCTCATCGGCAATTTTTGCTCATCGTTAATCAGCGGAAGGGCATGCTGGCTAAGACGGCAATATTCCGTGAGGGCTGGCAGCAAACGGGTTGCGGTCAGTGGTTTCAAAAGGCACGCGGCCGCGCCGTCGTTTTTCAGTTCTTCCGCGTTGAGCTGCCCATGGCACGGCAGCGCCAGCAGCAGGTAGTCGGTCATCGACGCGGCTTTCGCCAGGCGCTCCTGCTGCATGGTCAACTCGCCGGTGAAGGTGACCGGAATGCCCATCAGCAGAATATCGTAATGCTCTACGGCAAGCGCCGAGAAGGTGGGGCTGTAGACCACCTCCAGCGGCGTGGTGCTTAAGATGTCGAGCGTACACTGCGCCGCCGCAGCGTTAGGCTCAACGTAGGCCAGACGCTTGCCTTTCAGGCAGTCCGTCACCGGGCCATCGGTCAGCACGTTCGGATTAAGGTCCAGATTAATGTGGAACCAGAAGGTTGAACCGCGGTTTGGCTGGCTGTGGAATGAGATATCGCCGCCCATCTCGTTCACCAGGCGCTGGGTGATCACCAGCCCCAGACCGGTACCGCCATGACGGCGGGAGATGCTAGCGTCCGCCTGACGGAACGCCTGGAACAGACGCGACTGGTCGCGCTCCGGAATACCGATGCCGGTATCGCGGATCTGGACTTCAATCTGGACCTTATTGCTGCTGATCGAGCGTTTCTCTACCAGGATGTCGATATTACCGCTTTCGGTGAACTTAATGGCATTCCCGACAAGGTTGGTTATGACCTGCTGCAGGCGCAGCGGATCGCCAATAACGTTATCCGGCACGTCGTTTTTAATGTTAAGCGTCAGCTCCAGGCCTTTGTCGTGCGACGAGTGCGCGAGCAGCGTCACCACTTCATCCAGCGTGCTGCGCAGCGGGAAGGGGATACTCTCGAGGATCAGCTTGCCCGCTTCCAGCTTGGAGAAGTCCAGCACGTCGTTAATGATCGCCAGCAGGTTGTTGGCCGAGCGTTCAATGGTATGCAGGTGATCCCGCTGAGTGGGGTTGAGCTCGCTTTTCAGGGTCAGACGGGTAAAGCCGATCACGCCATTGAGCGGCGTGCGCAGCTCGTGCGACATATTGGCAAGGAATTCCGATTTAATACGCGCCGCTTCCTGAGCGCGCTTTTTCGCCAGATCCAGCTCAACGTTCTGGATCTCCATCTGCTCCAGCGTTTCGCGCAGGTCGGACGTCGCCTGGTCAACGTTGTGCTGCATCTCTTCGTGATACGCCGCCAGCGACATCGCCATCGAGTTGATGCCGTTTTTCAGCATGTCCAGCTCGCCCAGCATAAACCCTTCCACACGGCTGTCGAGCTGTCCCCGGCGGATGCCGTCAACCGTGTTAACCATGTTGCGGATGGGACCCGTCACGTCGCGCATCAGGCGCCAGCCGAAGATCAGCGCAATGCCGATGCAGAACAGCATCATCACGCCGGAAATGAAAATCTCTTTGTACTGCTGTAGCCGGACCGACTTGAGATCCAGCTCCAGCGCCACATATCCCAGCATATTATTGCTGGATTTGGCGTCGGACTGTGCAGACTCATCGGGGGAATAGCTTTCCGACACGATCGGCGTGCGCAGGATCATGATATCGCCGCGCCGCAATACGGTGAGGTGGCGCGGGAACGGCGTACCGTCCGGGATTTTCAGGGCCGCAGGATCGAGATGAAAGTTTGAGGTCACAAACAGGCGGTTATGTTCGTCGTAAACGGAAATGGCGCGTACGATGTCCGAGTGGCGGCGGTGGAGTACGCTGATTAACTGCCCAATGGATTCGCGGTTTTGCAGGTTCATGCCGTACTCGCTGGAGACGGCAAGCGGTTCGATAATACTGGCGCCTGCATCTTCCAGCTGTCGCTGCAAATCGTTATAGCGGTGCACCACAAAGAAGATACTCAGCAGCAAACCGATGAGAACGGTGGGGGCGAGGATCAAAATCATCATGCGCGCGCGCAGGCTGTAGTTGGTCATGGCGTTCCGTTATGGGACAATTAAGATAATTATGGTTATGTGAGAAAAATCTCGGCGATGGCGCAATTCTACTCTGCAAAGCGACGCGTGACGACGCGTCAAATCATCACTGTTGAGGCCACGGACCTCGATCCGTTTGGCCAGGGAGTGGCACGCCACAATGGTAAGGCTCTGTTTATAACAGGTTTACTGCCAGCAGAACGAGCAGAAATTACGCTGACGGAAGATAAACGCCAGTTTGCGCGCGGGCAGGTTAAGCGTCGCCTCAGCGATAGCCCGGAGCGTGTGGCACCCCGCTGCCCCCATTTTGGCGTGTGCGGCGGCTGCCAGCAACAGCATGCGAGCACAGAATTACAGCAAAAAAGCAAAAGCCGCGCGCTGGCGCGTCTGCTCAAACATGACGTTAACGAAATTGTTGCCGATGAGCCCTGGGGCTATCGTCGTCGCGCGCGCCTGAGCCTCAGCTATCAGCCAAAAACGGAGCGGCTGGAGATGGGGTTTCGCAAGGCCGGCTCCAGCGACATCGTTGACGTGAAGCAGTGCCCCATTTTGGTGCCCCATCTTGAGGCATTGCTTCCGGAAGTGCGCATCTGCCTCTCCGGGCTGGACGGCGTACGCCATCTTGGGCACGTCGAACTGGTCATGGCAAACAATGGCCCGCTGATGGTGCTGCGCCATACCGCGCCGTTGTCGAAGAAAGATCGCGAAAAACTGGAACGCTTTTCGCATTCCCACGACCTGGCGCTTTTCCTTGCACCACAAAGCGAGATACTTGAACAGGTTACCGGTGAGGCGCCCTGGTATGCGTCAAACGGGCTACGCTTAACGTTCAGCCCGCGGGATTTCATTCAGGTTAATGATGGCGTTAATCAGCAGATGGTGGCGAAAGCGCTGGCGTGGCTGGACGTTCAGAAAAGCGACCGGGTGCTCGATCTGTTCTGCGGAATGGGCAACTTCACGCTGCCGCTGGCGCGAGAAGCGGCCAGCGTCGTCGGTGTGGAAGGCGTTGAGGCGCTGGTGGCGAAAGGGCAGGAGAACGCGCGGCAGAACGGCTTGCAAAATGTGACATTCTTTCATCAAAATCTTGAGGACGATGTCACCCAACAGCCGTGGGCAAAGCAGGGCTTCGATAAAATTTTGCTCGACCCGGCACGTGCCGGTGCCCCGGGCGTGATGGCACATATTATTAAACTCGCGCCAAAGCGTGTGGTCTATGTTTCCTGTAACCCGGCAACGCTTGCCCGGGACAGCGAGGCACTACTCAGCGCGGGTTACCAGATTCAGCGTCTGGCAATGCTGGACATGTTCCCGCACACTGGGCATCTGGAATCGATGGTGTTGTTCGAGCACATCTAATTTGTTTGGCTTGTCGACTTCGACAGGCCCTGGTCCCTAAAGGAGAGGACAATGGTTGCGGTAAGAAGTGCACATCTCAATAAAGCTGGGGAGTTTGACCCACAAAAATGGATCGCAAGTCTGGGAATTTCCAGCCAGCAGTCGTGTGAACGCTTAACCGAAACCTGGGCCTATTGTCTGCGCACCACGCAGGGGCATCCCGACGCCGATCTTCTCCTGTGGCGCGGCGTGGAGATGGTTGAAATCCTGTCCATGCTGAACATGGACATCGAAACGCTGCAGGCCGCGCTGCTCTTCCCCCTCGCGGATGCGGACGTGGTCAGCGAAGACGTGCTGCGCGACAGCGTCGGAAAATCCGTCGTCGCGCTGATCCACGGCGTGCGCGATATGGCAGCCATTCGTCAGCTCAAAGCCGCGCATACGGATTCCGTCTCCTCAGAGCAGGTCGATAACGTTCGCCGGATGCTGCTGGCCATGGTGGATGATTTCCGCTGCGTGGTCATCAAGCTGGCCGAGCGTATTGCCCATCTGCGAGAGGTGAAGGATGCGCCGGAAGACGAGCGCGTGCTGGCTGCCAAAGAGTGTACAAACATCTATGCGCCGCTGGCGAACCGGCTGGGGATTGGTCAGCTGAAGTGGGAGCTGGAAGATTACTGCTTCCGCTATCTGCACCCGGCGGAATACAAACGGATTGCCAAACTCCTGCACGAGCGCCGCATCGACCGCGAGCACTATATCGAGGAGTTTGTCGGCGGCCTGCGCCAGGCGATGAAAGAAGAGAACGTGCGCGCCGAAGTCTACGGTCGACCAAAGCACATCTACAGCATCTGGCGCAAAATGCAGAAGAAACACCTCGCCTTCGACGAGCTGTTTGACGTGCGCGCCGTGCGTATCGTGGCGGAGCGTCTGCAGGACTGCTACGCCGCGCTGGGGATAGTGCACACGCACTTCCGCCATCTGCCCGATGAGTTTGACGACTATGTCGCCAACCCCAAACCGAACGGCTATCAGTCAATCCATACCGTGGTGCTTGGCCCTGGCGGTAAAACGGTCGAGATTCAGATCCGCACCAAACAGATGCACGAGGACGCCGAGCTGGGCGTTGCCGCGCACTGGAAATACAAAGAAGGCACGTCCGGCGGGGCGCGTTCTGGCCACGAAGACCGCATTGCCTGGCTGCGTAAGCTGATTGCGTGGCAGGAAGAGATGGCCGATTCCGGCGAGATGCTCGACGAAGTGCGCAGCCAGGTCTTTGACGATCGCGTCTACGTCTTTACCCCGAAAGGGGACGTTGTCGACCTGCCGGCCGGCTCTACGCCGCTCGATTTTGCCTACCACATCCATAGCGATGTGGGGCACCGCTGCATCGGGGCGAAAATTGGCGGGCGTATCGTACCGTTCACCTATCAGCTGCAAATGGGCGACCAGATTGAAATCATTACCCAGAAGCAGCCGAACCCGAGCCGGGACTGGCTTAACCCGAACCTGGGGTATGTCACCACCAGCCGCGGGCGCTCGAAGATTCACGCCTGGTTCCGTAAACAGGATCGAGACAAGAATATCCTTGCCGGTCGCCAGATCCTTGACGACGAGCTGGAGCATATCGGGATCAGCCTGAAAGAGGCGGAGAAATTCCTGCTGCCGCGCTACAACTTCAACGAGCTTGATGAGCTGTTAGCGGCGATTGGCGGCGGTGATATTCGTCTGAATCAGATGGTGAACTTCCTGCAGGCGCAGTTCAATAAGCCAAGCGCGGAAGAGCAGGACGCGGCGGCGCTGAAGCAACTGCAGCAGAAAACCTACGCGCCGCAGCAGCGCAGCAAAGACAACGGCCGCGTGGTGGTCGAAGGTGTCGGTAACCTGATGCACCACATTGCCCGCTGCTGTCAGCCAATTCCAGGCGACGATATCGTTGGCTTTATCACTCAGGGGCGCGGAATTTCGATTCACCGTTCCGACTGCGACCAGCTTGCCGAGCTGCAGTCCCATGCGCCGGAGCGCATCGTGGAAGCGGTCTGGGGCGAGAGCTACTCCGCCGGCTACTCGCTGGTGGTGCGCGTCACCGCCAACGACCGCAGCGGCCTGCTGCGCGACATTACGACCATTCTCGCCAACGAGAAGGTCAACGTGCTGGGCGTCGCCAGCCGCAGCGATACCCGCGAGCAGCTTGCCACCATCGATATGACCATCGAAATCTATAACCTGCAGGTGCTGGGCCGAGTGCTTGGCAAGCTGAACCAGGTGCCGGATGTGATTGACGCGCGTCGTCTGCACGGCGGCTAAACATCCTCTTCCGTAGGCCGGGTAAGGCAACGCCGCTACCCGGCATTTTTCATCAGGACAGTATTATGACTCAAATCGACCGCCTGCTCGGCATCATGAAACGCCTGCGCGACCCGGAAAACGGCTGCCCGTGGGACAAAGAGCAGACTTTCGCCACCATCGCCCCGTACACCCTTGAAGAGACCTACGAGGTGCTGGACGCCATTTCCCGTGAAGATTTTGACGACCTGCGCGGCGAGCTGGGCGATCTGCTTTTCCAGGTCGTGTTCTACGCGCAGATGGCGCAGGAAGAGGGGCGCTTTAACTTTGACGATATCTGCGCTGCCATCAGCGACAAGCTTGAGCGCCGTCATCCCCATATTTTCGGTGACGCTACCGCAGGGACCAGCAGCGAAGTCCTGGCCCGCTGGGAGCAGATCAAAAGCGCCGAGCGGGCAGAAAAATCCCAGCACTCCGCGCTGGACGACATTCCGCTGAGCCTGCCCGCGCTGATGCGCGCGCACAAAATCCAGAAACGCTGCTCCGCCGTGGGGTTTGACTGGACCTCCCTCGGCCCGGTGCTGGATAAAGTGCACGAAGAGATTGACGAGGTGATGCACGAAGCGCAGCAGGCGGTGGTGGATGAAGCAAAGCTTGAGGAAGAGATGGGCGATCTGCTGTTTGCGACCGTCAACCTTTCTCGCCACCTGGGTGTAAAAGCGGAAACGGCGCTGCAAAAAGCCAACCTTAAGTTCGAACGCCGCTTTCGCGAAGTGGAGCGGATTGTCGCCTCGCGAGGCCTGGAAATGAGCGGTATTGACCTCGACGCGATGGAAGAAGTCTGGCAGGAAGTAAAGCGCCAGGAATCTGATCTCTAACGAAATTTTGCGATCAAGCGCAATTTGTGTGATTTTTTAAATGACAAGCGCTTGATTTGCGTCAAAAACATTTACCCAAAAGGGGCTATTTTCTCACTCCTTATGTTTGTCATGGCCTGGAATGGAGACGGAGAATGAAAGTTTGTGGCGCTCGCCGTGTTCGGGTATACTACTTTCCCGTCCTGGTTATTCCATCGTTTCACCCTAACTTCTCAGGTTCAGCATGACAACGAACTATATTTTTGTGACCGGCGGGGTCGTATCCTCTCTGGGTAAAGGCATTGCCGCAGCCTCCCTGGCAGCCATTCTTGAAGCCCGTGGTCTCAACGTGACCATCATGAAACTGGATCCGTATATCAACGTCGATCCGGGCACCATGAGCCCAATCCAGCATGGGGAAGTGTTCGTTACTGAAGACGGCGCAGAAACCGATCTGGACCTGGGCCACTACGAGCGTTTCATCCGCACCAAGATGACTCGTCGTAACAACTTCACCACCGGTCGAATCTACTCCGACGTGCTGCGTAAAGAGCGCCGTGGCGACTATCTGGGCGCAACCGTACAGGTTATTCCGCACATCACCAACGCCATTAAAGAGCGCGTACTGGCTGGCGGCGAAGGCCATGACGTGGTGCTGGTGGAAATCGGCGGTACCGTAGGCGATATCGAATCCCTGCCGTTCCTCGAAGCTATTCGTCAGATGGCGGTAGAGATCGGCCGCGAGCATACCCTGTTTATGCACCTGACTTTAGTGCCGTACATGGCCGCCGCCGGTGAAGTCAAAACCAAACCGACTCAGCACTCCGTGAAAGAGCTGCTCTCCATCGGTATTCAGCCTGACATCCTGATTTGCCGCTCCGATCGCGCGGTTCCGGCCAACGAACGGGCGAAAATTGCTTTGTTCTGTAACGTTCCGGAAAAGGCTGTTATTTCTCTGAAAGACGTCGATTCCATTTATAAAATTCCAGGCCTGTTGAAATCTCAGGGGCTGGACGATTATATTTGTAAACGATTCAGCTTAACTTGTCCGGAAGCAAACCTGGCCGAATGGGAACAGGTAATCTATGAAGAAGCCAATCCGGCAGGCGAAGTCACCATCGGCATGGTTGGTAAGTACATTGAACTGCCGGACGCCTACAAGTCGGTGATTGAAGCGCTGAAACACGGTGGTCTGAAAAACCGCGTTACCGTCAACATCAAGCTGATCGATTCGCAGGATGTGGAAACGCGCGGCGTCGAAATCCTCAAGGATTTAGATGCTATCCTTATCCCGGGCGGCTTCGGCTACCGCGGTGTGGAAGGTAAGATCGCCACCGCGCGCTATGCGCGTGAGAACAATATTCCTTATCTGGGCATTTGCCTGGGTATGCAGGTTGCGCTGATTGAATTCGCGCGCAATGTAGCGGGTATGGAAAACGCCAACTCGACGGAATTTGTGCCAGACTGTAAATACCCGGTTGTGGCCCTGATTACCGAATGGCGTGACGAAGATGGCAACGTTGAAGTCCGCTCCGAGAAGAGCGATCTGGGCGGCACCATGCGCCTGGGCGCGCAGCAGTGCCAGCTGGATGAGGATTCTCTGGTGCGCCAGCTGTACGGCGAGCCGACCATCACCGAGCGCCATCGTCACCGCTACGAAGTCAACAACATGTTGTTGAAACCGATTGAAGCTGCCGGTCTGCGCGTTGCGGGCCGTTCCGGGGATGATCAGTTGGTCGAGATCATCGAAGTGCCGAACCATCCGTGGTTTGTGGCCTGCCAGTTCCACCCGGAGTTTACTTCGACGCCGCGTGATGGACACCCGCTGTTTGCCGGCTTTGTGAAAGCCGCCAGCGAGTACCAGAAACGCCAGGCGAAGTAAAAAGAGTTAGAACGGCAATGCACCCATCCGGGTGCATTGTTTGTCTGGAGTTTTAGTTTAACTTGTACTGAGGAAAACCTAATGTCCAAAATCGTTAAAGTCATCGGTCGTGAAATCATCGACTCCCGTGGTAACCCGACTGTTGAAGCCGAAGTACACCTGGAAGGTGGTTTCGTCGGTATGGCAGCTGCTCCGTCAGGTGCTTCTACTGGTTCCCGCGAAGCGCTGGAACTGCGCGATGGCGACAAATCCCGTTTCCTGGGTAAAGGCGTAACCAAAGCTGTTGCTGCGGTAAACGGCCCGATCGCTCAGGCAATCCTGGGCAAAGATGCCAAAGATCAGGCTGGCATCGACAAGATCATGATCGACCTGGACGGTACTGAAAACAAATCTAACTTCGGTGCGAACGCAATCCTGGCCGTTTCCCTGGCGAACGCCAAAGCGGCTGCGGCGGCTAAAGGTATGCCACTGTTCGAGCACATCGCTGAACTGAACGGCACCCCAGGCAAATACTCCATGCCTGTACCAATGATGAACATCATCAACGGTGGTGAGCACGCAGACAACAACGTTGATATTCAGGAATTCATGATTCAGCCAGTTGGCGCGAAATCCCTGAAAGAAGCAGTACGTATGGGTTCTGAAGTGTTCCACAACCTGGCTAAAGTTCTGAAAGCTAAAGGTATGAACACGGCTGTGGGTGACGAAGGTGGCTATGCGCCAAACCTGGGTTCTAACGCAGAAGCACTGGCTGTTATCGCTGAAGCGGTAAAAGCAGCGGGCTACGAGCTGGGCAAAGACATCACCCTGGCGATGGACTGTGCAGCATCTGAATTCTACAAAGACGGTAAATACGTTCTGGCTGGCGAAGGCAACAAAGCGTTCACCTCCGAAGAGTTCACTCACTTCCTGGAAGACCTGACCAAACAGTACCCAATCGTGTCTATCGAAGACGGTCTGGACGAGTCTGACTGGGCTGGCTTCGCATACCAGACTAAAGTACTGGGCGACAAAATCCAGCTGGTGGGTGACGACCTGTTCGTAACCAACACCAAGATCCTGAAAGAAGGTATCGAGAAAGGCATCGTTAACTCCATCCTGATCAAATTCAACCAGATCGGTTCCCTGACCGAAACGCTGGCTGCGATCAAAATGGCGAAAGACGCTGGCTACACCGCGGTTATCTCTCACCGTTCTGGCGAAACTGAAGACGCGACCATTGCTGACCTGGCTGTGGGTACCGCTGCTGGCCAGATCAAAACGGGTTCTATGAGCCGTTCTGACCGTGTTGCTAAATACAACCAGCTGATTCGTATCGAAGAAGCGCTGGGCGAAAAAGCACCATACAACGGTCGTAAAGAGATCAAAGGCCAGGCATAATCGCCTAAGCCTTAACATGAAAATGCCAGTCGAATGACTGGCATTTTTTTGGGCTATTTAAAATCGACCGCCATTTGCTCCGGAATGGTCAGCCCCCGGGTGGTTTGCACGCAGCGGGCAATGTAATCCGTAAACCGGGGTGGCTTCGGCATCCCCATGCTCAGCAGCTTATCGTTGCTGAAGCGCACGTTAAGCGTGGCAAACGCACCGTATAACCGCATGGCTCTCAGCATCAGACGTTCGTTGCACGGGCCAAAAATCGTTTTCAGTTCACGGCGCATTCTGACCAGCGTTTCGTAGCTGACCTGCGCGTACTTATCGCCGACGGGGGCTTTCTCCAGCGCCTGCGCCATCGCATTATCAATATCCGCAAAGCGAACGCTGTTCTCTTCTCCGGCCGAAATGTGTACCACTTCCCCCGGACGCGCGTTGCTGTTGAGCAGCATTAACAGCGCGTCGGCACAATAATCCACCGGGACAACGTCGATCCGGTCCTCCATCGAGCACATAAACTTCTGCAGCATCAGGCCCATGCTGAAGACCCAGAAAATACTGCTCGAGGGCGTGCAGCCGTGGCGGGTATGGCCGACAACGATGGACGGACGCGCGATGAGCAGCGGCAGGTTCGGACATTCCTGGCGCATCAGCTGTTCGATGGTTGACTTCGAAAACGTGTATTCCACCAGGTGTTCAGCATTCTCTCTGAATTCGGCGCTTTCGGCGACCAGGGAATCCTGCTCCGGCGTACATGACATTGCCGTGCCCACGTGGAGGAAGCGTTGTAGCGTTGAAACCTGCTCCATGCGGCGCGCCAGTGCCAGCGTTCCTTCCACGTTGACCTTCCAGATGAGCGGGTTGTTACCAAATGAGGCAACAGCTGCACAGTTCACGACATGCGTGACCTGGTCCAGACGCGGATCGTTCAGGAAGGCTTCAGGCTGGCTGAGATCGCCAATGAGGATATTGTCCACGCTCAGAGTGGCCAGTTTGTCCTCAGGAACGTTGAACTTGCGCATGTTCTCCAGCACGCGCTCCAGCCCGCTCTGCGGATCGCTGGCACGCGCGAGCAAAAGCAGTTTTACGGATTGATCGCTGGTCAGAATTTTTTCCAGTACTGCACCGCCCAGAAACCCCGTCACGCCTGTAATCATTAACATCTTCATTAATACCGTCTCATTATGATTGATGAGGCGGATTGTAGGCGTGCAAAAGTAAACGGCATTTAAATAATAAAACGCCGAAATCGACAGCATCTTAAGCTTATTTTAAGGAAAGGAATTCAGGTGGAGATATTGGACATTACAGGCAGGGTGAAAATTCAATTTATTAAAATGAATATTTCAATATTATGATTTTAAAGTCCTTTTTGTGGCGCTCATCGGATGGTGAACTTAATTCGAAATGTAATAAATATAATACTTTGTTACACCAAACATTTACCGGATAAATGATTTAAACACCACTTAACTTAAATCAGGCGACATTAAGCGCAGGCTATTTTATTTAGCCTGCGAAGGGTTTTTAGAGTAACAGAGGAAGCGTGGCGCTCGCCGTTTGCTGGCTAACGTCGCCGTAACGGCCATCCAGCGCAATCATGGACGTGGTCAGCAGTTCGACCAGCAGCATGACCCCAACTTTGGCATTGAGCGCGCCCGCGCTAAGCGGCCCCTCTGGCTTGGCGGCCACCAGCTGCATGTCGCTCAGGGACGCCAGCGGGCTGCGAGGCGTATTGCTGAGTGCCAGAACCTTAACGCCGCGTTTGCGGGCAAGCTTCACTACATGGAGTAGATCCCGCGTTGAGCCGGAACTGGAGATTGCCACCACCAGGGTTTCTGACGAAAGCGTTGTCGCATTCATTGCCGCGCGGTGCATATCGCTAAACAGCTGTGCGGGTTTGCCCAGCCGCAACAGCTTGTAGTGCAGATACTCCCCGAGGATCGCGCTGGCTGCAACGCCATAAATCTGCACCGACTGCGCCTGATGCAGCGCCAGCGCGGCCTTTTCAAGCAGCGTGCGGTCAAGGAGCCTGGCGGTGTCCTGCAAAGCCTGCACCGACTCATCCACGACGTTATCAATCTCATCCCCCGCCTGACGCGCGGGCTGGCCCTGCTGAATATCCAGCGCAAGCGCCATTTTAAATTCGTTATAGCCCTTGCAGCCCAGCGTGCGGCAAAGACGCGTCACGCTGGCCTCGCTGGTGTGGCTCTCGCGCGCCAGTTCGGTGATCGTCAGGTAGAGCACCCGGGCAGGATCGCTGAGAACAAACTCACCGAGTTTTTGTTGTGTTGGGCTGTACCCGGAAGCCTCCTGGCGTAGCTTCAGCAGCAGGTTTTCATGGTCTGACATGCTCGATCCTTAATGCGTTTCTCTGCGACTAGTGTGGCGGAAAGCGGGGGAAGGATGCCAGTCATTTCGAAAAAGTATGATCGTCGTCCTGGTTTTTGATGATAATTTTCACTGCTTAAAATTAATATGGTAAAAATTTTCATCTATTAATGGGGGGATGAAAAAATGATGCAAATATTCAGTGGGGCTTCTTCAGGGGGATGGTTTGAAAAAGCGCAGCGCTTTGGCAAATCCTTTATGTTGCCGATTGCCGTGCTGCCTGCGGCAGGTCTGCTGCTGGGGATAGGCGGCGCGCTATCCAATCCCAACACGCTGGCGGCCTATCCGTTTTTAGACGTGAGCTGGCTGCAGGCCATTTTCACCATCATGAGCAGCGCAGGATCAATCGTGTTTGCGAACCTCTCGGTGCTGTTTGCGGTTGGGGTCGCCGTCGGGCTGGCAAAAAGCGATAAGGGCACGGCGGGGCTGGCGGCGCTTCTCGCGTTTCTGGTGATGAATGCCACCATCAACGCGCTGCTGATCCTCACCGGCAAACTGGCGCATGAGAACCCGGGTGCGGTGGGGCAGGGCATGACGCTGGGTATTCAGACGCTGGAAACCGGCGTCTTTGGCGGCGTGGTGATTGGGCTGGTAACCTGCGCGCTCCATCATCGGTTTAACAAGATTGCACTTCCGCAGTTCCTGGGCTTTTTTGGCGGCTCGCGCTTTGTTCCTATCATCAGCTCGCTGGCGGCGATACTCGTCGGTGCGCTCATGACCGTGGTCTGGCCGCATTTCCAGAAGCTGATTTTTGGTCTCGGCGGGCTGGTGGATGCGACCGGCTATCTGGGTACTTTGCTGTACGGCTTCATTTTACGCATGCTGGGCCCGTTCGGTCTGCACCACATCTTCTATCTGCCTTTCTGGACCACCGCGCTTGGCGGGAGTGAAATCGTCAACGGACACCTCGTGGAAGGCACACAGCGGATCTTCTTCGCTCAGCTGGCTGACCCGAACACGCAACATTTCTATGAGGGCACGTCACGCTTCATGTCCGGGCGCTTTATTACGATGATGTTTGGCCTGCTCGGGGCGTGCCTGGCGATGTACCACACGGCAAAACCCGAGAACAAAAAACGCGTTGCCGGGCTGCTGCTTTCTGCGGCGTTAACCTCGTTCCTGACCGGAATTACCGAGCCTATCGAATTCTCGTTCCTGTTTATTGCGCCGGTGCTCTACGTCATCCATGCGCTGTTTGACGGGCTGGCATTCATGCTCGCGCACATGCTGCATATCACCATCGGGCAAACCTTCTCCGGCGGTTTCATCGACTTCGTACTGTTCGGCATTTTGCAGGGAGAAGCCAAAACCAACTGGATGTTCGTTCCGCTGGTCGGCGTACCGTGGTTCTTCCTTTACTACTTTACCTTCCGCTATCTGATTAACCGCTTTGATTTCGCGACGCCAGGTCGGGAAAAGGAGGCAATGGCTGATGAGGTCAGTCTGCCGCAAAACGAACGCGCAGCCGCGGTGATCGCCGGATTAGGCGGAAAAGAGAATCTGGACGAGGTGGACTGCTGCGCCACGCGTCTTCGCGTCACGGTTAAAGACGGCAGCAAAGTGAATGAGTCGGCACTGAAAGCCACCGGGGCGCGCGGCGTTATCGTGCGCGGCAACGGCGTTCAGGTCATTTATGGCCCGCACGTCACGATTATCAAAAACGAAGTGGAAGAGATCTTATCGTAATGAAAACTGTACTGGATACCCTGAAGGGAAAACTGGTCGTCTCCTGTCAGGCGCTGGAAAATGAACCGCTGCACAGCCCGTTTATTATGTCGCGCATGGCGCTGGCTGCGGCACAGGGCGGGGCTGCCGCCATTCGCGCGAACAGCGTGGTGGATATCGAGGCCATCAGGCAGCAGGTGTCTTTGCCGGTCATCGGCATCATCAAACGGGATTATCCCGAAAGCGAGGTGTTTATCACCGCGACAATGAAAGAAGTGGATGAGCTCATGAGCGTCTCGCCGGACATCATTGCGCTTGATGCGACGGCGCGGTCACGTCCCGGCGGAGAATCTCTGGAAACGCTGGTCTCGCGCATCCGCGCACGTTATCCCGCGGTGCTGCTGATGGCGGATATCTCCTCCGTGGAGGAAGCCGTGACGGCGCAGGCGCTGGGCTTCGACTGCGTCGGCACCACGCTTTACGGCTACACGGCGGAAACGGCGGGCCATTCACTTCCGGAAAACGACTGCGCGTTCCTGAAGGCGGTGCTGGCGGCCGTGACGGTTCCCGTGGTTGCCGAAGGCAACGTGGATACGCCTGAACGCGCGGCCAGGTGTCTGGCGCTGGGCGCGCATACGGTGGTGGTCGGCGGCGCGATCACCCGTCCGCAGCAAATCACGGAACGGTTTATGGCGGCGATTGACGCGCAAAGCACCGATGGAGCATGACCATCCGGCGGGGATCTGCGATACTTATCGTTTATCCCCTTTACTGAGATGACTATGCAGTACCCGATTAACGAGATGTTCCAGACCCTGCAAGGCGAGGGTTACTTTACCGGCGTTCCCGCTATTTTCATTCGTTTACAGGGATGCCCGGTTGGCTGTGCCTGGTGTGATACCAAACATACGTGGGATAAGCTCGCAGATCGGGAAGTGTCGCTGTTTAGCATTCTGGCGAAAACCAAAGAGAGCGATAAGTGGGGCGCGGGCAGTGCCGAAGATCTGCTCGCCATCATTGGTCGTCAGGGCTGGACGGCGCGTCACGTGGTGATCACCGGCGGTGAACCCTGCATCCACGATCTGACGCCGCTGACCGGGCTGCTCGAAAAGAACGGCTACAGCTGCCAGATCGAAACCAGCGGCACCCATGAAGTGCGTTGCTCGCACACCACCTGGGTGACGGTATCGCCAAAAGTGAATATGCGCGGTGGGTATGACGTGCTGTCTCAGGCGCTGGAGCGCGCGGATGAGATTAAGCACCCGGTAGGACGCGTGCGTGATATCGAAGCGCTGGATGAACTGCTGGCCACGCTGACGGACGAAAAGCAGCGGGTCATTGCCCTGCAGCCTATCAGCCAGAAAGACGATGCAACGCGCCTGTGCATTGAAACCTGTATTGCGCGCAACTGGCGCCTGTCGATGCAGACGCACAAGTATCTGAATATTGCCTGAAAAAAAGCCCGGTGGCGCGAGCGCTTACCGGGCCTGGGTTTCGAGGCTTTTGTAGGCCGGGTAAGGCGAAGCCGCCACCCGGCAAGCATCACTCGCCGCGATACACGCAGCCTGCCGTACAGGTCTCTTTGATCATCACCGCGCTCAGCAGCGGTACCTGCGGTTTCATCTGATCCCAAATCCATTTTGCCAGCACTTCGCTGGTCGGGTTTTCAAGGCCCGGGATCTCATTCAGGTAGTAGTGATCCAGACGATCGTAGGTCGGCTTAAACGCCGCCTTCAGCTCGGCAAAATCCATGATCCAACCGGTATGCGGATCAACTTCACCGGTGATCTCAAGACGCACCATGAACGAATGCCCGTGCAGACGGCCACATTTATGCCCTTCAGGGACATGCGGAAGGTGGTGGGCGGCTTCGAAGGTGAAATCTTTAAACAGTGTGGTGGACATGATCGCTCTCAGTAATGCGGAAAAAACCGCCGCATAGTACCGGAAAGCACAATTTTTAGCATTAACTAAAACGGCTCTGAGCGGCAACCGCCTCGTATACGGGGTGTTTATCGATATTTCTTCTTATATTTCAAATAATTATTTAATCGGTTTTATCGCTAAGCATGACAACCAAAACAGGTTAGTCCATTTGGTTATTTATTATTTCCATCCCTTCTTTAATTGTTATTATCCTCGCCGTTAACCTTATCTTCAGTTTGGATTTATTCGCTTAAAGTCCGCTTGGCTACTGGAACATAACGACGCATGACAACACAGGCCCCACCTTCAAACTTGCTTCCCCTGAACCCGGAGCAGCTGGCGCGCCTTCAGGCTGCCACCTCTGATTTTTCTCCCACTCAGCTTGCCTGGGTCTCCGGTTATTTCTGGGGAATGCTCAATCAGCAGCCTGGCGCTGTGGCGGGTGCACCGGCCACGGCCGTAGAAATTCCGGCCATTACCCTGATTTCCGCCTCGCAGACGGGTAACGCCCGCCGCGTGGCCGAAGCGCTGCGTGACGACCTGCTGGCCGCCAGGCTGAATGTGAACCTGGTCAACGCCGGGGATTATAAATTTAAGCAAATCGCGTCAGAAAAACTGCTGGTGGTGGTGGCTTCTACGCAGGGTGAAGGTGAACCCGCAGAAGAAGCGGTGGCGCTGCATAAGTTCCTGTTCTCGAAAAAGGCGCCGAAGCTGGATGGCACGGCGTTTGCCGTCTTTGGCCTGGGCGATACCTCCTATGAATTCTTCTGCCAGTCCGGCAAAGACTTCGACAGCAGGCTGGCGGAGCTGGGCGCAGAGCGCCTGCTGGACCGCGTTGACGCAGATGTCGAATACCAGACCGCCGCCGCTGAATGGCGTGCCCGCATCGTCGACGTGCTAAAAGCGCGCGTGCCGAAAGAGACGTCAGCCCAGGCCGCGTTCACCGCGACGGGTGCTGTTAACGACATCCACACCAGCCCGTACACCAAAGAGGCGCCGCTGGCGGCGAGCCTGTCGGTGAACCAGAAAATTACCGGCCGCGATTCCGAAAAAGACGTTCGCCATATCGAAATCGATCTCGGCGACTCGGGCCTGCGCTATCAGCCTGGCGATGCGCTGGGCGTCTGGTATCAGAACGATCCGGCGCTGGTGAAAGAGCTGGTTGAGCTGCTGTGGCTGAAAGGCGACGAGCCCGTCACCGTTGACGGCAAAACGCAGCCGCTTTCTGAAGCGTTGCAGTGGCATTTTGAGCTGACGGTGAATACCCCGAATATCGTCGAAAATTATGCCACCTTAACGCGCAGCGATTCCCTGCTGCCGCTGGTGGGCGACAAGGCGAAGCTGCAGCATTACGCCGCGACGACGCCAATTGTCGATATGGTGCGCTTCTCTCCGGCTCAGCTGGATGCCGATGCGCTGATCGGCCTGCTGCGTCCGCTGACCCCACGCCTGTACTCCATTGCCTCGTCTCAGGCCGAGGTGGAGAGCGAAGTGCATATCACCGTCGGCGTGGTGCGCTACGACATCGAAGGTCGCGCCCGTACGGGTGGGGCATCGGGCTTCCTGGCAGACCGCGTGGAAGAAGAGGGCGAAGTGCGCGTCTTTATCGAGCACAACGACAACTTCCGCCTGCCTGCAAACCCGGAAACGCCGGTCATCATGATTGGCCCGGGCACCGGCATTGCGCCGTTCCGCGCCTTCATGCAGCAGCGTGCGGCGGATGGCGCACCGGGTAAAAACTGGCTGTTCTTCGGCAACCCGCACTTTACGGAAGATTTCCTCTACCAGGTGGAGTGGCAGCGCTATGTGAAAGAAGGCGTACTGACCCGCATCGATCTGGCCTGGTCCCGCGACCAGAAAGAAAAAGTATACGTACAAGACAAACTGCGCGAACAGGGCGCAGAGCTGTGGCGCTGGATCAATGACGGTGCCCACATTTATGTCTGCGGCGACGCCAATCGCATGGCGAAAGACGTTGAGCAGACTTTGCTGGAAGTGATTGCCGAATTCGGCGGTATGGATGCCGAAGCGGCGGATGAATTTTTAAGTGAGCTGCGCGTTGAGCGCCGTTATCAGCGAGATGTCTACTAATGAGCGAAAAACATCCGGGGCCTTTAGTGGTCGAAGGTAAACTGACCGATGCCGAGCGTATGAAGCTCAAGAGCAACTACCTGCGCGGCACCATTGCGGAAGATTTAAACGACGGTCTGACCGGCGGTTTTAAAGGCGATAACTTCCTGCTGATCCGTTTCCACGGTATGTACCAGCAGGACGATCGCGATATCCGCGCGGAACGCGCCGCTCAGAAGCTGGAGCCGCGCCATGCAATGCTCCTGCGCTGCCGTCTGCCGGGCGGGGTGATCACCACCACCCAGTGGAAGGCGATCGATAAGTTTGCCTCCGAGAACACCATTTACGGCAGTATTCGCCTGACCAACCGGCAGACTTTCCAGTTCCACGGCATTTTGAAAAAGAACGTCAAGCCGGTGCATCAGATGCTGCACTCGGTGGGGCTGGACGCGCTGGCCACCGCCAACGATATGAACCGTAACGTGCTGTGCACCTCCAACCCGTACGAGTCGCAGCTGCACGCCGAGGCCTACGAGTGGGCGAAAAAGATCTCCGAGCATCTGCTGCCGCGCACCCGCGCCTATGCCGAAATCTGGCTGGATCAGAAAAAGGTCGCCACCACTGACGAAGAACCGATCCTCGGTCAGACCTATCTGCCGCGTAAGTTTAAAACCACGGTGGTGATCCCGCCGCAGAACGATATCGATCTGCACGCCAACGACATGAACTTCGTAGCGATCGCCGAAAACGGCAAGCTGGTGGGCTTTAACCTGTTGGTGGGCGGCGGTCTGTCTATCGAACACGGTAACAAAAAAACCTACGCCCGCACGGCGAGCGAATTCGGTTATCTGCCGCTGGAGCATACTCTGGCGGTGGCGGAAGCGGTCGTGACCACCCAGCGCGACTGGGGTAACCGTACCGACCGTAAGAATGCGAAAACCAAGTACACCCTTGAGCGCGTTGGCGTCGAAACCTTCAAGGCGGAAGTGGAGCGCCGGGCAGGTATTAAGTTTGAGCCGATCCGCCCGTACGAATTCACCGGCCGCGGCGACCGCATCGGCTGGGTGAAGGGGATTGATGATAAATGGCACCTGACGCTGTTTATTGAAAACGGCCGCATTCTGGATTATCCGGGGCGCCCGCTGAAAACCGGTCTGCTGGAGATTGCTAAGATCCATCAAGGTGAATTCCGCATCACCGCCAACCAGAACCTGATCGTCGCCAGCGTACCGGAAGATCAGAAGGCGCGGATCGAGAAGCTGGCGCGGGATCATGGCCTGATGAATGCCGTCACCCCGCAGCGCGAAAACTCAATGGCCTGCGTCTCCTTCCCGACCTGCCCGCTGGCGATGGCGGAAGCCGAGCGTTTCCTGCCGTCGTTTATCGACAAGGTGGAAGGGGTGATGAGCAAGCATGGCGTGAGCGATGAGCATATCGTCACCCGCGTCACCGGCTGTCCGAACGGCTGCGGCCGCGCGATGCTGGCGGAAGTGGGGCTGGTGGGGAAAGCGCCAGGCCGCTATAACCTGCACATCGGCGGTAACCGCAGCGGCACCCGCATCCCGCGGATGTACCGGGAGAACATTACCGAGTCGGAAATTCTCGACTCGCTAGACCAACTGGTAGGGCGCTGGGCGAAAGAGCGCGAAGCGGGTGAAGGCTTCGGCGACTTTACGGTGCGTGCGGGCATCATTCGCCCGGTGCTCGATCCAGCCCGCGATTTCTGGGAGTAACATCCTGGTGCCCGGTGGCGCGTAGCGATCCGGGCCTGTAAAACCCGTAGGCCGGGCAAACGCAGTGCCGCCCGGCAAAACAGGCAAACGAGGTTCTTATGTCCGTACTCGATCTAAACGCGCTTAATGCATTGCCGAAAGTGGAACGCATTCTGGCACTCGCGGAAACCAACGCCCAGCTGGAAAAGCTCGACGCCGAAGGGCGTGTGGCCTGGGCGCTGGAAAACCTGCCGGGAGACTATGTGCTGTCGTCAAGCTTTGGCATTCAGGCGGCGGTGAGTTTGCACCTGGTGAACCAGATCCGCCCGGACATTCCGGTGATCCTTACCGATACCGGTTACCTGTTCCCGGAAACCTACCAGTTTATTGATGAGCTGACGGACAAACTCAAGCTGAACCTGAAGGTCTACCGCGCGGCTGAAAGCGCGGCCTGGCAGGAGGCGCGCTACGGCAAGCTGTGGGAGCAGGGCGTTGAGGGCATTGAGAAATACAATGAGATCAACAAAGTTGAGCCGATGAACCGGGCGCTGAAAGAGCTTAATGCGCAGACGTGGTTTGCGGGTCTGCGCCGCGAGCAGTCCGGTAGCCGGGCAACCTTACCGGTGCTGGCGGTGCAGCGCGGGGTGTTTAAAGTGCTGCCGATTATCGACTGGGACAACCGGACGGTGTACCAGTACCTGCAAAAGCACGGGCTGAAATACCATCCGCTGTGGGACCAGGGCTATCTGTCGGTGGGCGATACCCACACCACGCGTAAGTGGGAACCGGGAATGGCGGAAGAAGAGACGCGATTCTTCGGGCTGAAGCGCGAGTGCGGGTTGCACGAAGGGTGATAACCTTTTTGCCCGGTGGCGCTGCGCTTACCGGGCCTACTAAGGCTCGTTCCATATGTAGGCCCGGTAAGGCGTAGCCGCCACCGGGCTTAACGGCCTCAGGCTTTCCCCGCTTTCGCCAGCTCCTTCACCAGCGGCAGCATCACCTTCACCACATCACGACTGCGGTGTTCAATCCGCTGCGGCAGCGCGCGATCGATGTGCTGCTGATTGTCCAGCATCACGTTGTGCCAGCTCGTCCCGTCCGGGAAGGCCTTCGATTTAGCCCGCTGCTGGTAGCCATCTTTTTTGCCCAGCGCCCAGTTCGTCGCTTCCACGTACAGCACCGGAATGCCCGCCTTATCGAACACTTCCCCGTCGTTGCAGCAGCCTGTGCCTCGCGGATAATCCGGGTTACCGCCGGGATTGCTGGTGGCATAAACCCCATGGCTGCGGGCTATCGCCAGCGCCCGGTCGCGCGTCAGTTTCCGCACGGTACCCGGCGTACTCTGCCCACTGTTGAAATAGAGCTTATCGCCGACGATCAGGTTGTCGAGGTTGATCACCAGCAGCGTATTTTTCTTCTCCTCAGCGCTCATGCGCTTAAGGAGATTCTCAGCGCCGAGTTTGCCCTCTTCCTCACCGCTGGTGGCAACAAAACGAATGCCATATTGGGTGGGAATATCTTTCATCCGCTCGGCCAGTTCGAGCATCACACCCAGGCCTGCGGCATTGTCGTCCATGCCCTGCAGCGTCAGCCCGCCAAGATTGTTATCCGTATCGGCGTCACTCATCGGGGCGTAGGTATCAAGGTGCGCCATAATGATAATTTGCTCTTTTGCGCTGCCTTCGTGGGCCGCAATCACCGTACTGCCGGTCACGTTATGCCAGTTTTTCGTTTTATTTCGCGAGGTATAGACGTAGCGGCTATGAAACGATCGGATATCGCTCTGGTAACCCATGTCGGCAAACTGCTGGCGAAGATAGTCCGCGGAGAGCATTTCCGCAGGCGAGCCGGTCATGCGGCCAGGGAAAACGGTGGCAATATGCCGCGCCTGCATAGTGGCGATTTCACCATAAGGTTGGTTTTTTGCCTGGGCAGGAAGAATAAAGCAAACGCCGAGCGCCAGGGCAGCAATACGGTGGCGCGTTGCGGAAAACATAGTGAGTCCTTAAAAACAGAGCAAAATAATAACCCGCCTAGTATGAAACTGTGATCGTCCATACACAATTTGAATCGTTCTTAAATGCCCGAAATTTCGCGCGTTAAGCACTTTTTGGTATTAGCTTTTTCGCAGCGTTATTCCATTGAGTAACTACTCATTCCAATTCGTAATTTCATTCGGTCTAAGCCGCCCCCTATAGTCCCTCTATTCCTCGTTGTTAGTGAGTTGTTGCCTGTGGACTATCTGCCCTTATTTGCTGCGATTAAAGAGAAACCGGTGCTGGTGGTTGGCACGGGTGAAATCGCCGATCGCAAAATCGCGTTTCTGCAGCGCGCAGGGGCCCAGGTAAAAGTCGTTGAAGAGGCGGATTTCGACGAGTCACAAATCGACAGCGTCGTGCTGGTAATTGCGGCGACCGACGATCGTGAACTGAACCAGCGGATCTCCGACGCCGCTCAGGCCCGTTACCGCCTGGTGAACGTGGTGGACGACCAGCCTTTATGCTCGTTTATTTTCCCGTCGATCGTTGACCGTTCGCCGCTGCTGGTGGCGATCTCCTCCGGCGGTACCGCACCGGTGCTGGCGCGCGTGCTGCGGGAAAAAATCGAAGCGCTGCTGCCGACCAGCCTCGGGCGCATGGCGGAGAAAGCCAGCTACTGGCGCAACCATCTGAAAACCCGCCTGACCAGCGTGACGGAACGCCGTCGCTTCTGGGAACGCGTGTTTCGCGGCCGCTTTGCCAGCCTGATGCATGCCGGTAATGAGACAGCGGCGCAGAAAATCCTCGAGGACGAACTGGATAACCCCGGCAGTACGGGCGGGGAGATCATTCTGGTGGGCGCGGGGCCGGGCGATGCCGGGCTCCTGACGCTGCGCGGCCTGCAGGTGCTGCAGGATGCGGACGTGGTGTTCTACGACCACCTGGTCACCGACGGCGTGCGCGAGCTGATCCGTCGCGACGCGGAGCAAATCTGCGTCGGCAAACGGGCGGGCGAACACTCGGTGCCGCAGCACGACACCAACCAGATGCTAATTGACGCCGCGAAAGCGGGCAAAACCGTGGTGCGCCTGAAGGGGGGCGATCCGTTCATTTTCGGTCGCGGCGGCGAAGAGCTGCAGGCGGCAGCCGAAGCGGGCGTTCCGTTCCAGGTGGTGCCCGGCATCACGGCGGCTTCTGCGGTAACGGCCTACGCCGGTATCCCGTTGACCCACCGCGATTACGCCCAGAGCGTCACCTTTGTGACCGGCCACTACAAGGCGGACAGCACGCCGTTCGACTGGTCGCATCTCGCCCAGAGCCGCCGGACGCTGGCGATATACATGGGCACGATGAAAGCGGCGGACATCAGCGAACAGCTTATTCAGCACGGTCGCGAGGCGACGACCCCCGTTGCCGTCATTTCTCGCGGCACGCGCGTCGATCAGCATGTTGCTGTCGGCACACTTCAAGACCTTGCAACCCTGGCGAAAGACGCCCCGATGCCTGCCCTGATCGTGGTGGGGGAAGTGGTGCAGCTGCACAGCACGCTCGCCTGGTTTCAGCACACAACCGATACAGAAGGCTTTGGTTCTTCTGTTGTAAATTTGGCTTAAGGAACGGTTATGGACCAAAAACGTCTTACACACCTGCGGCAGCTCGAAGCGGAAAGTATCCATATTATCCGCGAAGTGGCCGCCGAGTTTTCTAACCCGGTGATGATGTACTCCATCGGTAAAGATTCCAGCGTCATGCTGCATCTGGCGCGTAAAGCGTTTTATCCGGGCACGCTGCCGTTCCCGCTGCTGCACGTGGACACCGGCTGGAAATTCCGCGAGATGTACGAATTCCGCGACCGTACCGCGAAAGCCTACGGCTGCGAGCTGCTGGTGCATAAAAACCCGGAAGGGGTGGCGATGGGGATTAACCCGTTCGTGAACGGCAGCGCCAAACACACCGATATCATGAAAACCGAAGGGCTGAAGCAGGCGCTGAACAAATACGGTTTTGATGCGGCCTTCGGCGGCGCGCGCCGTGACGAAGAGAAATCCCGCGCTAAAGAGCGTATCTACTCCTTCCGCGACCGCTTCCACCGCTGGGACCCCAAAAACCAGCGTCCGGAGCTGTGGCACAACTACAACGGCCAGATTAACAAGGGCGAAAGCATCCGCGTCTTCCCGCTCTCCAACTGGACCGAGCTGGATATCTGGCAGTACATCTATCTGGAAAACATCGAGATCGTTCCGCTGTATCTGGCCGCCGAGCGCCCGGTGCTGGAGCGTGACGGCATGCTGATGATGATCGACGACGATCGCATCGACCTGCAGCCGGGTGAAGTGATCAAAAAACAGATGGTCCGTTTCCGCACCCTCGGCTGCTGGCCGCTGACCGGCGCGGTGGAATCCAACGCCCAGACGCTGCCGGAGATCATCGAAGAGATGCTGGTGTCGACCACCAGCGAGCGACAGGGGCGCGTGATTGACCGCGACCAGGCAGGCTCCATGGAGCTGAAGAAACGTCAGGGTTATTTCTAAGGAGCCGCCATGAATACCACTATTGCTCAACAAATTGCCAACGAAGGCGGTGTGGAAGCGTATCTGCACGCGCAACAACACAAAAGCCTGCTGCGTTTTCTGACCTGCGGCAGCGTGGATGACGGGAAAAGTACCCTGATTGGCCGCCTGCTGCACGATACGCGCCAGATTTATGAAGATCAGCTCTCCTCCCTGCATAACGACAGTAAGCGTCACGGTACCCAGGGCGAAAAGCTGGATCTGGCGCTGCTGGTTGACGGCCTGCAGGCGGAGCGCGAGCAGGGCATCACCATCGATGTGGCCTACCGCTATTTCTCTACCGAGAAGCGCAAATTTATTATCGCCGACACCCCGGGGCACGAACAGTACACCCGCAATATGGCGACCGGCGCGTCGACCTGTGACCTGGCGATCCTGCTGATCGACGCCCGTAAAGGCGTGCTGGATCAGACCCGTCGCCACAGCTTTATCTCCACGCTGCTGGGGATCAAACACCTGGTGGTGGCGGTCAACAAGATGGATCTGGTGAACTTCAGCGAAGAGAAGTTCGAGGAGATCCGCCAGAGCTACCTGACCTTTGCCGAACAGCTGCCGGGCAACCTGGATATCCGCTTTGTGCCGCTCTCGGCGCTGGAAGGGGATAACGTCGCCTCCCAGAGCGCGAACATGCCGTGGTACAGCGGCCCGACGCTGCTGGAGGTGCTGGAGACGGTTGAAATTCAGCGCGTGGTCGACACTCAGCCGATGCGCTTCCCGGTGCAGTACGTGAACCGTCCTAACCTCGACTTCCGCGGTTTCTCCGGTACTCTCGCGTCAGGCTCCGTGAAGGTGGGTCAGCGCGTCAAGGTGCTGCCATCCGGTGTGGAATCGACCATCGCACGCATCGTCACCTTCGACGGCGATCTCCAGGACGCAGGCGCCGGTGAAGCGGTAACCCTGGTGCTGAAAGACGAGATTGATATCAGCCGGGGCGACCTGCTGGTGGACGCGCAGGAAACGCTGGCGGCGGTGCAGGGCGCGTCCGTGGACGTGGTGTGGATGGCGGAACAGCCGCTGACCGCAGGCCAGAGCTACGACATCAAAATCGCCGGCAAGAAGACCCGCGCCCGCGTGGACGGTATTCAGTTCCAGGTGGACATCAACAACCTGACCCAGCGCGAGGTCACCGAGCTGCCGCTGAACGGTATTGGTCTGGTCGATCTGACCTTTGACGAACCGCTGGTGCTGGATCCGTATCAGCAAAATCCGGTGACGGGCGGGCTTATCTTTATTGACCGCCTGACGAACGTCACCGTCGGCGCGGGGATGGTCCGTGAGCCAAACGAACAGGCGTCCGCAGCTTCAGAATTCAGCGCCTTTGAGCTTGAGCTGAACGCGCTGGTGCGTAAGCACTTCCCGCACTGGGGCGCGCGCGATCTGCTGGGAGGCAAGTAATGGCTGCCCATGATGAGAACGTCGTCTGGCATCCTCATCCGGTCACCGTCGCCCAGCGCGAACAGCTCCACGGTCACCGTGGAGTTGTGCTGTGGTTTACCGGGCTGTCCGGCTCGGGTAAATCGACGGTGGCGGGCGCGCTGGAAGAGGCATTGCATCAGCAGGGCGTAAGCACGTACCTGCTGGATGGCGACAACGTGCGCCATGGCCTGTGCAGCGATTTAGGGTTCAGCGACGACGACCGCAAAGAGAACATCCGTCGGGTCGGGGAGGTCGCCAGCCTGATGGCCGACGCCGGGCTGGTGGTGCTGACCGCATTTATCTCTCCACACCGCGCCGAGCGCCAGATGGTGCGCGAACGGGTCGGTCAGGATCGCTTTATTGAAGTGTTTGTGGATACGCCGCTGGAGGTTTGCGAAGCGCGCGACCCGAAAGGGCTGTACAAAAAAGCGCGTGCCGGGGAGCTGCGCAACTTCACCGGAATTGACGCGGTCTACGAAGCGCCTGAATCGCCTGAAATTCACCTGGAGGGTCAACAATTGGTAACAAATTTAGTAAGCCAATTATTAGACCTGCTCAGACGGGACGATATTATCAGATCCTGAGACGGTATCGTTCGGGAGCTGTCTTCCCGAACGATGAGTCACGGTCACAGGACTAGCTATGCGCAACAGTGAACATTACATCACCACCACCGGGTCGGAGCCGCTTGCGACCGACGACGAAACGACCTGGTCATTTCCTGGGGCCATCATTGGCTTCGTCTCATGGTTGCTGGCGCTGGGTATCCCGTTTCTTATCTACGGCGGCAACACGCTGTTCTTCTTTCTCTACACCTGGCCTTTCTTTCTGGCGCTGATGCCCGTGGCGGTTGTCGTGGGCATTGCGCTTCACTCGCTGCTCAACGGCAAGCTCCTGTACAGTACCGTGGTCACGATTGTGACGGTGGTGCTGATGTTTGGTCTGTTATTTTTGTGGCTCATGGGCTAACTTCAGCCATAATTCAAACCGTAACCAACTGTGTAACGATATTGAGCAGGACGATTCTGCGGAAAAAATGTGGTACATTTGCCCGCGATGTTGCGGCATCTCTGTTACCCCGGCGTAGTGCTCTGGGGAAGTCTTGGGATGATGATGCCGTTTTTCAGGGGGCAGGATGGGTAAACTAACGCTGCTGTTGCTGGCTTTGCTAATCTGGCTGCAATATTCGCTGTGGTTCGGTAAGAACGGACTGCACGACTATAGCCGGGTGAGCGATGACGTCGCGGCTCAGCAGGCAACAAACGCCAAACTTAAGGCGCGAAACGATCAACTCTTCGCTGAAATTGATGACCTCAATGGCGGGCAAGAGGCGATTGAGGAACGCGCACGCAATGAACTCAGTATGACTAAGCCGGGCGAAACCTTTTATCGTCTGGTTCCGGATGCGTCTAAACGCAATCAGGGCTCAGCACAAAACAATCGATAATCAGGCCCAGGATTACGACATGGCAGTAACTTTTTCGGACGTATGCGCCGTGGTGCCGGCCGCAGGTTTTGGCCGGCGCATGCAGACAGAATGTCCCAAGCAATACCTCTCTATTGGCGATAAAACGATCCTCGAGCACGCCGTGGCGGCGCTGCTGGCGCACCCGCGGGTGACGCGGGCGATCATCGCTATCAGCCCCGGCGATGAGCGCTTCGCGCAGCTCCCGCTGGCAAATCATCCACAGATTACCGTTGTCGATGGCGGTGCCGAGCGCGCCGATTCCGTGCTGGCAGGCATTCAGGCGGCCGGTAACGCGCCGTGGGTGCTGGTCCATGACGCGGCACGTCCGTGCTTGCATCAGGACGATCTCGCTCGTCTGCTGGCATTGAGCGAAACCAGTAAAGTGGGCGGCATTCTGGCCGCCCCCGTGCGCGACACCATGAAGCGTGCCGAGCCGGGCAAACGGGCTATCGCCCACACCGTCGATCGCGTCGATCTATGGCACGCGCTGACGCCGCAATTTTTCCCCCGCGAACTGCTCCACGACTGCTTAACGCGCGCGCTTAACGAAGGTGCGACCATCACGGACGAAGCTTCTGCGCTGGAGTACTGCGGTTTCCACCCTGAGCTTGTTGAAGGACGTGCTGATAATATTAAAGTGACGCGTCCGGAAGATTTACAGCTCGCGGAATTTTATCTTACCCGTTCGACCCATCAGGAGAAGGCATAATGCGAATTGGACACGGTTTTGATGTACACGCCTTTGGCGGCGAAGGCCCAATTATCATTGGCGGCGTGCGCATTCCTTATGAAAAAGGGCTGCTGGCGCATTCTGATGGCGACGTGGCGCTGCATGCGCTGACCGACGCGCTGCTGGGCGCGGCCGCACTGGGTGATATCGGCAAGCTGTTCCCGGACACCGATCCGGCGTTTAAAGGGGCGGACAGCCGTGAACTGCTGCGCGAAGCGTGGCGCCGCATCCAGGCGAAAGGCTACACCCTTGGCAACGTCGACGTGACGATTATCGCTCAGGCCCCAAAAATGCTGCCGCACATTCCGCAGATGCGCGTATTTATTGCAGAAGATCTGGGCTGCCATATGGACGACGTGAACGTCAAAGCGACGACGACCGAGAAGCTGGGCTTTACCGGTCGCGGCGAAGGGATAGCCTGTGAAGCCGTGGCGCTGCTGGTGAAGGCGAGCAAATGACAGACTTTGACAACCTGACATACCTGCACGGTAAGCCGCAGGGGAGCGGGGTGCTGAAAGCCAGCCCTGAAGATTTCCTCGTGGTCGAGGATCTGGGCTTTGAGCCGGATGGCGAAGGCGAACATATCCTGGTGCGTATTCTGAAAAATGGCTGCAATACCCGCTTTGTGGCCGACGCGCTGGCAAAATTCCTCAAAATTCATGCCCGCGAGGTGAGCTTTGCCGGGCAGAAAGATAAACACGCCGTCACGGAACAGTGGCTCTGCGCGCGCGTTCCCGGCAATGCGATGCCTGATTTAAGCAAATTTGAGCTTGAGGGCTGTAAGGTACTGGAATATGCCCGCCACAAGCGCAAACTGCGTCTGGGCGCGTTAAAAGGCAACGCGTTTACGCTGATGCTGCGCGAAGTGACTGACCGTGAAGACGTTGAAAAACGCCTGAATGCCATCAGCGACCGCGGCGTACCGAACTACTTTGGCGCCCAGCGCTTTGGCATCGGCGGCAGCAACCTGCAGGGCGCACTGCGCTGGGCGCAAAGCGACGCGCCGGTGCGGGACAGGAATAAACGCAGTTTTTGGTTGTCGGCGGCCCGCAGTGCGTTGTTTAATCAGATTGTGAGTGAAAGGCTGAAAAAACCAGACGCGAATCAAGTTGTTGTTGGCGATGCGCTACAATTAGCGGGACGCGGAAGCTGGTTTGTGGCAACGGCCGAAGAGATGGCCGATGTCCAGTCGCGCGTGGACGCAAAAGGGCTGCTGATCACCGCCGCGTTGCCCGGTACGGGCGACTGGGGAACCCAGGGGGAGGCCCTGGCCGCCGAGCAGTCAGCCGTGGCGGATGCGCCAGAATTGCAGTCCTTGCTGGTGCGGGAAAAAGTCGACGCGGCACGCCGCGCGATGCTGCTCTATCCGCAGCAGTTAAGCTGGAACTGGTGGGATGACGTGACCGTCGAGTTACGCTTCTGGCTGCCGGCAGGCAGCTTTGCCACCAGTGTTGTCAGGGAACTTATCAACACCTCGGGTGATTATGCGAATATTGCTGAGTAACGATGACGGGATCCACGCGCCAGGCATTCAGACCCTGGCGAAACACCTCCGTGAGTTTGCGGATGTGCAGGTTGTGGCGCCCGATCGTAACCGCAGTGGAGCGTCTAACTCGCTGACGCTGGAGTCGTCGCTTCGCACCTTTACCTTTGAAAATGGCGATATTGCCGTACAGATGGGCACGCCGACCGACTGTGTTTTTCTGGGCGTGAACGCGCTGATGCGGCCGCGTCCGGATATCGTCGTCTCCGGCATTAACGCCGGGCCTAACCTCGGCGATGACGTGATTTACTCCGGCACCGTGGCGGCCGCAATGGAAGGCCGCCATCTGGGATTCCCGGCGCTGGCGGTCTCGTTGAACGGCTACACGCACTACGACACCGCTGCCGCGGTGACCTGTTCGATCCTGCGGGCGCTCGGCCGCGAGCCGTTGCGTACCGGACGCATCCTCAACATCAACGTGCCGGATCTTCCTCTCGATGAAATTAAAGGCATCCGCGTCACCCGTTGCGGGAGTCGACATCCTGCCGATCAGGTGATCCCGCAGCAGGATCCGCGCGGCAACACGCTTTACTGGATCGGCCCTCCTGGCGATAAGTGCGATGCGGGTCCGGATACTGACTTTGCCGCCGTGGAGGAAGGCTATGTTTCGGTTACCCCGCTGCACGTAGATTTAACCGCGTATAGCGCGCATGATGTGGTGTCGGGCTGGCTGGAACGCGCAGGAGTGAACGCGCAATGGTAAACAAACGTGTACAAACTCTTCTGGAACAACTACGCGCGCAGGGGATCCGCGACGAGCACGTGCTCGAAGCGCTCGCCTTGGTTCCGCGTGAGAAATTTGTAGACGAGGCGTTTGAACACAAAGCGTGGGAAAACGTGGCGCTGCCCATCGGGCAGGGCCAGACGATTTCGCAGCCTTACATGGTGGCTCGCATGACGGAGCTGCTGGAGCTGACGCCCGATTCCCGCGTGCTGGAGATTGGCACCGGGTCGGGGTATCAGACCGCGATCCTGGCGCATCTCGTTCATCACGTATGCTCCGTTGAGCGGATCAAAGGTTTACAGTGGCAGGCGCGTCGTCGCCTGAAACAACTTGATTTACATAATGTTTCAACCCGTCATGGCGATGGGTGGCAAGGTTGGCAGGCGCGGGCGCCGTTTGATGCCATTATTGTGACGGCGGCGCCGCCGGAAATACCGACCGCGCTGCTGGCGCAGCTGGATGACGACGGCGTGCTGGTACTGCCGGTTGGCGAGGAGCATCAGTTTCTCAAACGGATCCGTCGCCGGGGCAACGAATTTATCATTGATACCGTCGAGGCCGTTCGCTTTGTTCCCCTGGTGAAAGGGGAGCTGGCCTGAGACCCGGATTATTCCAGGTTTTTTTTGCCTGACTTTAGGCGTAGGGTGGACACATTTTTCAGTGTCCTGGCCGGGCGTCGCCCGGTAAGCAAGATATTGGCAGTTAACATATTCCTGGGGGATAAATGAGCGCGGGAAGCACCAAATTTACCGTCAGCCGTATTGCGGCTCTTTCACTGGTTTCACTCTGGCTGGCCGGATGTACCAACACCAATAATCCGCCTGCGCCGGTCAGCTCTGCCGGCGGTGCCGCCTCTTCCAGCACCAACTCCGGCATGTTGATTACGCCGCCATCCTCCGGCGTCAAGTCTGCTCCTCAGGCGCAGCCGATCCAGCCGGTACAGACCCAGACCATTCAGCCGCAGCCAATGGCGCAGGAGCCGGTGCAGACGGTGAATGGCAAGATCGTTTATAACCGCAAATATGGCGATATTCCGAAAGGTAGCTATACCGGCGGCAGTACCTATACGGTCAAACGCGGCGACACGCTGTTCTATATCGCCTGGGTCACCGGCAACGATTTCCGTGACCTGGCGCAACGCAACAATGTCCCGGCCCCGTACGCCCTGAACGTCGGCCAGGTGCTGCAGGTCGGCAACGCTTCAGGCCAGCCGATCACCGGTGAAAATGCCGTTTCTCAGGCCAGCGCAAGGGCGAGCGGCGGTGCGACGGCCACCACAACTTCTGCACAAAAATCGACCGCGGTGGTTGCTTCACAACCGACTATTACGTATTCTGAATCCTCAGGTGAACAAAGTGCTACCAAGATGTTGCCTAATAATAAACCAGCGACCACGACCTCGACGGTCGTCGCGCCGGTGACGGCACCAACAACGGTGAGCACAACCCAGCCGACTGCAAGCAGTACGTCAACCAGTTCGCCGATCTCATCATGGCGCTGGCCGACTGATGGCAAAGTTATCGAGAACTTTAGTGGCGCGGAAGGCGGCAATAAAGGTATCGACATTGCAGGCAGTAAGGGACAGGCTATTGTCGCGACCGCCGATGGGCGCGTCGTCTATGCCGGTAACGCACTGCGCGGCTACGGTAATCTTATTATCATCAAACACAACGATGATTACCTGAGTGCCTACGCTCATAACGATACCATGCTGGTTCGGGAGCAACAGGAAGTCAAAGCGGGGCAGAAAATCGCTACCATGGGTAGCACCGGAACCAGCTCAACAAGATTACATTTTGAAATTCGTTACAAGGGGAAATCCGTCAACCCGCTGCAGTACTTACCGCAGCGATAATTTGGCAAAGTACGGATAAGCGAAGCATTAGCTAACAGGCGCCAGGGCGGTGTCTATGCGCCTCTCGCAGAGAGGAGTAGGGGAAATCGTCCTGGCGTCTTTTGTTGATGCGCCGTGGAAGGTGCTTTGCTCAGGGATCACGGGTAGGAGCCACCTTTATGAGTCAGAATACGCTGAAAGTTCATGATTTAAATGAAGACGCGGAATTTGATGAGAACGGAGTAGAGGCTTTTGACGAAAAAGCCTTAGTAGAAGAGGAACCCAGTGATAACGATTTGGCTGAAGAAGAGCTGTTATCGCAGGGCGCCACACAGCGTGTACTGGACGCGACTCAGCTTTACCTTGGGGAGATTGGTTACTCCCCACTGCTAACGGCCGAAGAAGAAGTCTATTTCGCACGTCGTGCTTTGCGTGGTGATGTGGCCTCGCGTCGTCGCATGATTGAAAGTAACCTGCGACTGGTCGTGAAAATTGCCCGCCGTTACGGCAATCGTGGTCTGGCTCTGCTGGATCTGATTGAAGAGGGCAACTTAGGTCTCATCCGCGCAGTTGAGAAGTTTGACCCGGAACGCGGGTTCCGTTTCTCAACCTACGCGACCTGGTGGATTCGTCAGACCATCGAACGGGCTATTATGAACCAGACCCGTACGATTCGCCTGCCGATTCACATCGTCAAAGAGTTGAACGTGTATCTGCGTACCGCGCGCGAGTTGTCCCATAAGCTGGACCACGAGCCAAGCGCAGAAGAAATTGCCGAACAACTCGATAAACCGGTTGATGACGTAAGCCGTATGCTGCGTCTCAACGAGCGCATTACCTCCGTTGACACCCCGCTGGGTGGCGACTCCGAAAAAGCGCTGCTGGACATCCTGGCCGATGAAAAAGATAACGGTCCGGAAGACACCACGCAGGACGATGACATGAAACAGAGCATCGTCAAATGGCTGTTCGAATTGAACGCCAAACAGCGTGAAGTGCTGGCGCGTCGCTTCGGTTTACTGGGGTATGAAGCTGCGACACTGGAAGACGTCGGCCGCGAAATTGGCCTGACCCGTGAACGTGTTCGTCAGATTCAGGTTGAAGGTCTGCGCCGCCTGCGTGAAATCCTGCAGGGGCAAGGTCTGAATATCGAAGCGCTGTTCCGCGAATAAGCAACCTTTCGTCAAAAAAGGCCCGTCGTGAGACGGGCCTTTTTCTTTTGTGTTACGGCTGCGTCGCCGTCTCGTGCAGCAGACGCCAGGTTATTTTGTCACCTTCCTGATTAAGCACCGCGGTTGACCAGCGCACGTTAACGGGCAGGTCTGGCCGGGTTTGCGTCTCCCGGTAGTGAAGCACTGCACCCCGTTCGCCGCTCTGGATCGTGGTTAATTCGTCAATGACGATTTTCAGCCCGGGACGGCTTCCGCGCTGTTTTTCCAGAAAACTGGCCAGGCCGTTATAGTCGACCTGCACACCGCCCGGCGGGATCATCAGAAAATCGCGATGGAAACGGGCGAGCAGGGCGTCGGCCTCGCCTTCACCTTTGCCTAACCATGCTTCAAGCGCAATGTGGAGGTCGATAATGTCGTGTTCGAAAGGCGTCATGAATTCTCCTGTCGCAGCGGGTTTAGCACCTGCGTATTGTTAAGACGAAAAACGTACGGTACAGGCAGCAAGGTCATGCCTGCGGCAAAAATAAACATCCCGTGCCAGGCGGCGTGTGGCGTCAGCCACGCCTGCGCCAGGTTCAGCACCTGCGCCAGCAGCAGGGCACCGGCAAAAAAGCTCAATTGACGATTGAGATTCCACAGCGCGCTGGCATCCGGCATCTCGTCCCGGCGCGTTGTCAGAAACGCGCTGCTCTGAGCCGTGCTGCTGCACAGGCTTCCCCCGGCGCCCATCAGGGCAAACGCGACGGCAGGCAACAGCGTAGCCGAACTGACGTTAATCAAAAGCAGAATGCCCGTCGCCTGCAACAGGCAGCCGATGACGATCAGGGGTCGGGGGCCGATACGGTTAAAATAACGTCCCGTTGCCGTGATGGCGATAAACGATGCCACAGACCACGGCAGCATGAGCATGCCCGTAGCGGCGGGACTCATGTTCGCCACGTTCTGAAGATAAAACATGCCCGTGACGTTCACCCCAATAAATACGCCAGGAACGCAGATATAGACAAGCATGGAAAAACGCAAAAGCGGGTCCGCGAGCAAGGTCAGGTTTAGCAGTCTGGCCGCGTTCATCGCAGGCATTTCGTGTTTAAGCCACAGGCAGGCCAGAACGAAGGTCACGATAGCCACCGGAAGCGTGGCGAAAAAGATCCATCGCCAGCCTAGCGTCTGCACCAGCACGCCGCCGATAGCCGGGGAGCAGGCCGGGGCAAGCAACGCAACCAGCATCACCGCCGAAGAGAGCTTCGCACGCTCCTGAGGCCTGAACTGTTGCCAGGTCAGCGCCTGTCCGACGGGGATCAGTAAGCCTCCTCCCACGCCCTGAAGCACTCGCCAGGCAATCAGACTTTCCAGCGTTGCAGACAGGCCCGCCGCAGCGGAGGCGGCACTGAACAGAAAAAGCGAGAGCAGGATGACGCGCTTTGGCCCGATGCGGCGCGAGAGCAGGCCGCTGAACGGGATCGCCAGCGTCAGGCCGGCAATGTAGCCGTTACTGACCCAGGCAAGGGCAGAAGGCGTGGTGTTAAAGGCGTGAGCCATCGCCGGAAAGGCGACGCTGGCAATAAACATGTTGATCAAATCAAGAAAAAAGCCCAGCAGATAGACAACGGCAACTTGGCTGCGATACGTCATGGTGGATCCTCCGGTGAGGTGGCGTATCGTATCGGCTCGGGAATCACGGATAAACCTGACAAAGCGCGATATACTGTCAAAAATATTTTGACAGTAAAGGGCGTGATGATGATTAACCTGCAGCGGACGCAGATGTTTATCGCGGTGGCCGACACCGGCAGTTTTACGGCGGCCGCCGAGGCGATGGGGCTGACAAAAGCGGTCGTCAGCTTCAATATCCGCCAGCTTGAAGATGAGCTGGGCGTTACGCTGCTGCTGCGCTCCACCCGCCGCCTGACGCTAACCGAGGCGGGCGTGCTTTTTCATCAGCGCAGCGTGGCGCTTCTGAAGGAGGCCGAACGGCTGCAGGATGATGTCCGTGCGAACCATGCGGGGCTCACCGGCGAGCTGCGGATCACGACCACGCCTGAATATGGCGCCCGGGTCGTGGTGCCGCTGCTGGCCAGGTTTAGCCAGCAGCACACGGATCTTCGCGTCCGACATGTTTCGTCGTCACTGCACGCAGACCTTATCTCGGAGCGCTTTGACGTGGCCATCCGGCTGGGGACGCTTGTTGATTCGCGCAACCACGCCGCACTGATTTCTCACTTTTCTATTCTCCCCGTCGCGACGCCCGAGTGGCTTGCGAGAAACCCGATCGAATCGCTTGCGCAGCTGGCGCAGGCCGACTGGATTATCCACGAGCGCTTAGCCTCGCCGCTGCGCTGGCAGGTGAAAGATGCCCGCGGTGCGCCTGACGTGCTGGAGATAAAAAAGGCGCCGCGTTTGTTTGCCGACAGCGCTCAGGCCCTTATGGCTTTTGCGCTCGCAGGCGGTGGGGTGGCGTTACTGCCGGAATGGCTGGTGCGCGATTCGCTTGATGCGGGAACGCTGGTGACGATTTTACCGGAGTATACCTTTGCGCGGCAGGGGATCTATGCGGTCTATCCTGATGCCCGGCATGTGCCCGCAAAAGTGCGCACCTTTATCGATTTTATGCGCACCAGCGTGAGTTAATCGTGCATCATCTTTTTGATGAGCGCAGAGAACTGCTCCCGCTCGGCCTTGTTAAGGCGTCCTAAAAAGGCCTCATCAACCTCATTGCCTACCGGCTTACAGTCTGCAAGCAGGGCTTCACCTTCTGGCGTCAGGAAGACAAAGCGACGGCGTTTATCCGCAGGGTCGTGCTCGCGTTTGACCAGCCCGCGCGCCTCCATGCGGCTCAGCATTTCCGCCAGGGTCGCTTTCGTGCTGACCGCGACTTCAGTCAATGCCACCTGTTCAATGCCCGGATGCTCGGCAATCGAGCGCATCACCGCATACTGCGGCTTGGTCAGTTCCGGCAGGGCATGTTGCCACTTCGCGGTATGCTGTTGAAAAAGCTGACGTAACAGGTGGAACGCCTCTTGTCTTAGTTCCATGAACACTCCGACAGAAAAAATCACCCCCTATGATAGCCGCTAAAGTCCAGGATGATAATGCGGCATTTTTTAGCATTTTGTGTGATCGTGTACGAACGATCTTGTCAGTAAAACAATCCGGGAGTAGTTTACCTACAATGTTCGCATACGAACAAATTGATTGAGGTGATGAATGAGATTGATCGTGGGAATGACGGGGGCGACGGGTGCTCCGCTGGGCGTGGCGCTGCTGCAGGCGCTGCGGGAAATGCCGGAAGTAGAGACGCATCTGGTGATGTCGAAGTGGGCAAAAACCACCATTGAGCTGGAAACGCCTTACACCGCCCAGGATGTTGCTGCCCTGGCTGACGTCGTCCACAGCCCGGCTGACCAGGCCGCCACCATCTCCTCCGGCTCGTTTCGTACCGACGGCATGATCGTCATTCCCTGCAGCATGAAAACGCTGGCCGGGATCCGCGCGGGCTATGCCGAAGGGCTGGTGGGCCGTGCGGCGGATGTGGTGCTGAAAGAGGGGCGTAAGCTGGTGCTGGTGCCCCGTGAAACGCCGCTCAGCACCATTCATCTGGAGAACATGCTGGCGCTCTCCCGCATGGGCGTGGCGATGGTGCCGCCCATGCCTGCGTACTACAACCACCCGCAAACCGCCGATGACATTACCCAGCATATTGTGACCCGCGTGCTCGACCAGTTTGGCCTGGAGCATAAAAAGGCGCGCCGCTGGAACGGGTTGCGGGAGGGGAAACATTTTTCACAGGAGAATAAAGATGGCATTTGATGATCTGAGAAGCTTCCTGCAGGCGCTCGATGAGCAAGGGCAACTGCTGAAAATTGAGGAAGAGGTAAACGCCGAGCCGGATCTGGCGGCGGCAGCCAACGCGACAGGCCGCATCGGTGACGGCGCACCCGCGCTGTGGTTCGACAACATTCGCGGCTTTACCGATGCCCGCGTGGTGATGAACACCATCGGCTCCTGGCAAAATCACGCTATTTCGATGGGGCTGCCTGCGAACACGCCGGTGAAAAAGCAGATCGACGAGTTTATTCGCCGCTGGGATAAATTCCCGATTGCGCCAGAGCGCCGCGCCAACCCGGCCTGGGCGCAGAATACGGTGGACGGTGAAGACATTAACCTGTTCGACATCCTGCCGCTGTTCCGCCTGAACGACGGGGACGGTGGTTTTTATCTCGACAAAGCGTGCGTTGTCTCGCGCGATCCGCTCGACCCGGATAACTTCGGCAAGCAGAACGTTGGCATCTACCGCATGGAAGTGAAGGGCAAGCGCAAGCTCGGCCTGCAGCCGGTGCCGATGCACGATATCGCCCTGCATCTGCACAAAGCGGAAGAGCGCGGCGAAGACCTGCCGATTGCGATTACGCTGGGCAACGACCCGATCATCACCCTGATGGGCGCGACGCCGCTGAAATACGATCAGTCGGAATATGAAATGGCCGGTGCGCTCCGTGAAAGCCCGTACCCGATTGCCACCGCGCCGCTGACCGGCTTCGACGTGCCATGGGGTTCTGAAGTGATCCTGGAAGGGGTGATTGAAGGCCGTAAGCGCGAAATTGAAGGGCCGTTCGGCGAGTTTACCGGGCACTACTCCGGTGGCCGTAACATGACGGTTGTCCGTATCGACAAAGTTTCTTACCGCACCAAACCGATTTTCGAATCCCTTTACCTCGGCATGCCGTGGACCGAGATTGATTATCTGATGGGGCCAGCCACCTGCGTGCCGCTCTACCAGCAGCTGAAAGCGGAGTTCCCGGAAGTGCAGGCGGTAAACGCGATGTACACCCATGGTCTGCTGGCGATCATCTCCACCAAAAAGCGTTACGGCGGCTTCGCCCGCGCGGTTGGCTTGCGCGCCATGACCACGCCGCACGGCCTGGGATACGTGAAGATGGTGATCATGGTGGATGAGGATGTCGACCCGTTCAACCTTCCGCAGGTGATGTGGGCGCTGTCATCGAAGGTCAACCCAGCAGGCGATCTGGTGCAGCTGCCGAACATGTCGGTGCTTGAACTCGATCCGGGATCCAGTCCGGCGGGTATTACCGACAAACTGATTATTGATGCGACCACGCCTGTCGCACCGGACACCCGGGGCCACTATAGCCAGCCGGTTCAGGATCTTCCCGAAACCAAAGCCTGGGCTGAAAAATTGACCGCGATGCTGGCTGCACGCCAATAAGGAGGAAAAGATGATTTGTCCACGTTGTGCCGATGAGCATATTGAAGTGATGGCGACGTCACCGGTGAAAGGGGTCTGGACCGTTTACCAGTGCCAGCATTGTCTGTATACCTGGCGCGATACCGAACCGCTGCGTCGTACCAGCCGCGAGCACTACCCGGAAGCGTTCCGCATGACGCAGAAGGATATTGACGAGGCGCCACAGGTGCCGACAATCCCGCCGCTGCTCTAAAAAAAAGCCCGGTGGCGCTGCGCTTACCGGGCGATAATATTGTGCGGTCTGTTTTGCCGGGTGGCGGCTTCGCCTTACCCGGCCTACAAAATTCGTAGGCCCGGTAAGCGCAGCGCCACCGGGCAAAGACCGCAGAGAACTAAACCAGACTCTTCAACCGATAAATCCACTCCAGCGCCTGACGCGGCGTCAGGGAATCAGGATCGAGATTCTCCAGCGCTTCCACAGCAGGCGATGTCTCTTCCGCTGGCACCAGCAGCGACATCTGCGTACCATCGATCTGCGTCGCCGCCGCATTCGGTGACAGGCTTTCCAGCTCACGCAGTTTCTGACGCGCGCGCTTGATCACCTCTTTCGGTACACCGGCCAGCGCCGCAACGGCCAGACCATAGCTCTTGCTTGCCGCGCCATCCTGCACCGTGTGCATAAAGGCGATGGTGTCGCCGTGCTCCAGCGCATCAAGGTGGACGTTAGCCACGCCTTCCATTTTCTCCGGCAACTGCGTCAGCTCGAAGTAGTGGGTGGCGAACAGCGTCATGGCCTTGATTTTATTCGCGAGGCTTTCCGCACAGGCCCAGGCCAGCGACAGGCCATCGTAGGTTGACGTTCCGCGTCCGACTTCGTCCATCAACACCAGGCTGTGCTCCGTCGCGTTATGCAGAATGTTTGCCGTTTCGGTCATTTCGACCATGAAGGTTGAGCGGCCGCTCGCCAGATCGTCCGCAGCCCCGACGCGGGTAAAGATACGGTCGATGGGTCCAATCTCCACGTTTTGCGCCGGAACGTAGCTGCCGATATAGGCAAGCAGGGCAATCAGCGCCGTCTGACGCATATAGGTACTCTTACCGCCCATGTTCGGACCGGTAATGATCAGCATTCTTCGCTGCGGCGACAGGCTCAGCGGGTTGGCGATGAACGGTTCGTTCAGCACCCGCTCGACCACCGGGTGACGGCCTTCGGTAATGCGAATGCCGGGCTTGTCGGTAAAGGTCGGGCAGGTGTAGTTCAGCGTTTCCGCGCGTTCGGCCAGGTTCACCAGCACGTCCAGTTCCGCCAGCGCGCTGGCGCTCAGCTGCAGGTCGGCCAGGTGTGGCATCAGCATGTCAAACAGCTCTTCATAGAGCTGTTTTTCCAGCGCCAACGCTTTGCCTTTCGAGGTGAGAACTTTGTCCTCGTACTCTTTCAGCTCGGGAATGATGTAGCGTTCAGCGTTTTTCAACGTCTGGCGGCGCACGTAGTGAATCGGCGCCAGGTGGCTCTGCCCGCGGCTGATTTGAATGTAGTAACCGTGAACCGCGTTATACCCCACCTTCAGGGTGTCGAGACCAAGACGCTCGCGCTCGCGGATCTCCAGCTTATCAAGGTAGTCCGTCGCGCCGTCGGCCAGCGCGCGCCATTCGTCCAGTTCCTCGTTGTAGCCCGGGGCAATCACGCCGCCATCGCGCACGAGAACCGGAGGCGCATCAATAATGGCGCGTTCAAGCAGCTCGCGGAGTTCGGTAAATTCGCCCATGGTTTCGCGGAGTTTCTGTACCGGCGCGCTGTCAACGTCGCTCAGCTGCGCACGCAGTTCCGGCAGCTGCTGGAAAGCATGACGCATCCGCGCCAGATCGCGCGGTCGCGCCGTGCGCAGCGCCATACGGGCCAGAATACGTTCCAGATCGCCCACCTGACGCAGGACCGGCTGCAGCTCGGTATAGCGATCCTGCAGGGCGGCAATCGTCTGCTGACGGCAAACCAGCGTAGCGGTATCGCGAATCGGCATATGCAGCCAGCGTTTCAGCATACGGCTGCCCATTGGCGTGACCGTATTGTCGAGGACCGACGCGAGCGTATTTTCTACGCCGCCCGCCAGGTTCTGGGTGATCTCCAGGTTACGGCGCGTGGCGGCATCCATGATGATGCTGTCCTGCTGGCGCTCCATGGTGATAGAGCGGATATGCGGCAGGGCGGTGCGCTGGGTATCTTTTACGTACTGCAGGAGGCAACCTGCCGCGCACAGCCCGCGCGGGGCATTTTCAACGCCAAAGCCAATCAGATCGCGGGTGCCAAACTGCAGATTCAGCTGCTGGCGCGCGGTATCAATTTCGAATTCCCACAGCGGACGGCGGCGCAACCCGCGACGGCCTTCAATCAGCGACATTTCGGCGAAATCTTCGGCGTAGAGCAGTTCTGCCGGGTTGGTGCGCTGCAGTTCGGCTGCCATTGTTTCTCGGTCAGCCGGTTCACTCAGACGAAAACGCCCGGAGCTGATGTCCAGCGTCGCGTAGCCAAAGCCTTTGCCGTCCTGCCATAGCGCTGCCAGCAGGTTATCCTGGCGCTCCTGAAGCAGGGCTTCATCACTGATGGTGCCCGGCGTGACGATGCGCACGACCTTGCGCTCAACCGGACCTTTTGAGGTCGCGGGATCGCCAATCTGTTCGCAGATGGCGACAGACTCACCCTGATTCACCAGTTTCGCCAGGTAGTTTTCTACCGCGTGGTGCGGAATACCGGCCATTGGGATGGGTTCACCAGCCGATGCGCCCCGTTTGGTCAGCGAGATGTCGAGCAGCTGCGATGCGCGTTTGGCATCGTCATAAAACAGCTCGTAAAAATCGCCCATACGGTAAAACAGCAGGATTTCCGGATGCTGTGCCTTCAGCTTCAGATACTGCTGCATCATCGGTGTGTGGCTAGAGAAGTCCTTATCAATGTCTTCATTCATATTGATTTTACTCATTTTTTAATTCTTTCAAGTGCTCATATGGCCCCAGGTAAAACCCCTTTAAACCCACATAAACCCATAAATTTGTAGCTCACTTGTAGCCCAAGGCGTGATAGATTGGTTGTACTCCTTCTTTGGGCTACAAATGGTGGTGATACTTTGAAAACAACTCTCAACCAGGCTTTTATTATCAACAAGTTAAGTATTAATGTTAAGCCTGAACTCAGTAGCTCTGGAAAAGTCGTTTTCGAAGCCAACCCTGACCAAAAGCCTTACATAGTTTTTGACGATCATCGAGATTCACCTGTTGGCTTCGGTGTGAAGGTCAGTTTGACGAAAAAAACCTATGTAATCCAGCGAAGAGTAGCCTCGTCAGATCGTAATGTCAGCGAGGGTAAGAAGCCAAGCTCTGTCTTGAAAGTAAAGGTTGGAAATGTGTCTGATTTTCCGAGTATCGATCAAGCCCGTGAGGTAGCTCGACAGTTGGTTCAGACCATGATCGCAACAAAGAGAAATCCCAACAAGATTAAGAGGGAACTCGATCTTGCTGAATTGACCGTGAGTGAAGCTTTTGCCCAATACAGGAGCCACTTACTTGGCAGAACCAAACCCGCTAAACCAAACACTCTCAATGTGTTAGACAAAGCTGAGAATCGGTTGAAAGAATGGCAAAACCTTCGGATAAAAGATCTTACGGGTACTGAAATCCTTAGTAAGTTTGATGAAATTGCTTCAAGAGCAAGAACGGCTGCTGAACAAACTTTCCGATGGGCTAATGTTGCAGTTAAACATGCGATTGAAATTGAAGCTGGCAATGCCCAGACACAACAACGACAACCTTCGCTGTCCTATAATCCTTTTTCAATTTTAAAGGTACAGAAGAAGTTCAGAACGCGATCTGAACTGGAGGATAGCTATCGTGCCAAGGGAGTACGAAACCCATTGTCTCCCAAAGATACCCTGGGACGTTTTCTAACTGCATTACACAATAAGCGAGGTTTTAATCGGTTGGGTTGTGATTATCTGTTGCTAACCGTTCTGATTGGAGCCCGGAAAGAAGAAACCGCTGCACTGTGCTGGCGAGAGACTCTGACAGAAGAGGAAGCCAGAACGACAAGCTACGTCGATCTTGAAAACCGAATGATTCGATTCTACGACACCAAAAACCGTAATGACCATGAGTTGCCAATCTGCGATGCTACAAAGCGAATTCTGGAAGATCGAAGAGATATCGTCAACGATAACGAAAAGCGAGCAGATAAACGCAAATGGGTTTTTCCGGCTCGTTCATCACGAAGTAAGGTTGGACACTATTCCGACAGTAAAAGCCTACGTGAGTATATCTGTCAGGAAGCAGGCATAACGAAGTTGGGTATGCATGATCTGCGCAGAACCTTTGGCCGTGTTGCAGAAGAGCTAACTTCATATGCAGTTGTGAAAAAGTTGCTTAACCACCGCAATACCACCGATCCTACGGAAAGGTATGCTGTGCCAGATAATCAGCGAGTTTTTGAGGCACTTCAAAGGATTGAGTTGCATATGCTAATGACTGCACCTAAATTGTATAATGCACTTTTAGCATCTGCGAAGTATCCGCCATTACCAGAAAGGAAAGAGGGATGAGTGTTGTTGAGACGTTAAGAGAGTTTTCAGAAGTATGGAAGCTTTTTAGTGAGATTCCTGATGACGCGACACTTAATGTTGAGTTGGCATCTCTGTATCTTGGTATTAGTGTAAAATCACTTGCTCGATATAGGCAAAATGGCGGGGGACCAGCATATATCCAGTACCAAGTAGAAAATAGCAAAGCGAGAAACCAGCGAGTAAATTACTTGCTAAAAGATCTTCGAGCGTGGCGTGATAATCATAAGGTCCAAAATACTATGCACGCAGCTCAAATCCGTGGATTAACATTTACGTCATTAACCGATTTATGTGAGCCACATCCATTTTGGCTGTCTAATTTTTCAGGACAAAAAATAATATCTCATGCTTTGACAACCTCTGATGATCTTTTTAGAAAGTTATTGTCAGAGCCTAATGTTGATATAGTCTGGATTTCTGTTGAGCAGGCTATTTTCAAAGAGTGGGAAAATAAAAATGAACGAATTATTTGGCACAATATTTTCATAACAATTCTAAATAATTTGAGCTATGCTTCAGAAGCAGCGCAAGAAAGATATACAATGAATGATGTCTTGGGAAGTTAAATATAAAGACCCTTTTCTGGTTGAGTTAAAATATCAGTATGCAATATTGATTTATTTTCTGTGTGTGATAAGAATCTATAATAGAAGCAATAATTTCTTAGAGATTTAAAAAATAAAAAAATAAGTAAACACTAAATTAGCAAGAAAAAAAATCACGGTCTTTACTTTTCTATTTTCTCTCATTTTATTCTGGATTGAAATTATTTATAGAGTTTTCTTTTTGTTATTTTAATATATCCATGGCTATTAAATGTTCTCTATTAATTCCTTTTGACACATTAAATTCCAACCAGAAACCATATAATATCTGATATGGTTAAAATAGACACTTGACAATGTTTTATATTGTATTATTTATAGAGTGGTAAATAATTTAATATATAACACTCCTTTTTTAATTAGCGGTATTTAATGATATTCGGAGGGGTAATATGATAGGGGGATGATAATGAGAAAAGAAATATATAATGAGGATAAATACAAGAGCCAAATACAAAAATATGCTCTATGCTGTGATGATTTTAATGATGGTGTATACAGGAAACCGAGAGAGAAAGCTACCTTAAAGAAATATATAGGATATAACAATAAATATTTTATAAATGGTTTTGTTTTTGATGTGGATCATGAATATGGGGCAATTGCGTGGGATATGGCTGGACTGCCTAAACCAAATGCGATCATACAAAATACAATAAATGGTCATGCTCATTTACTTTATGCTCTAAAAATACCAGTATTAAAAACAAACTCTGCAAAAATAAAACCACTAAGATTAGCTTCTGTTGTGCAGTGTGGATTTACAGAAAGATTAAAAGCAGATAAATCTTACGCTGATATTCTAATGAAGAACCCTCTTAACATCTTTGAATGGAGAACCACGTGGACAGATATTAAAGCGTATGATCTATACTATTTAGCTGATTTTGTTCCTGATGTAATTAGAAAGAATGATAGCAACAAAAGAAATATATATGGATTAGGGCGCAATGTTAATTTATTCGAAGATCTAAGAGTAATTGCATATAAAAACATACTAAAATATCAAGAGAGTAAAAATGAGCATGAATTTTATAATTATTTGTATTTAACGGCTGATATAATTAACAAACAGAGCAACTCTAACAACCCATTATCACATAATGAAATTAGGCAAATTTGCCAAAGCGTTTGTAAGTGGACGTGGAAAAATTTCTCAAAAAAACAGTTTTCAATTATTCAATCTAAACGAGGGATGAATAATGTTGGGAAAATAAAAAATACTGATACCAAAGAAAAATTAGAAAAAGCATTGAGGATATTATTATGATTATAAACGGTAAAAAAATAAAAGCGAAAGATTTAGCGAAATTAGCAGAAGTATCACGTTCAACTGTTATTAAATACTATGGTATTTCTCGTGAGGATTACTTGAAAGAGGCATCTAAAAAAAGAAGTCTTTCATTTCAGTTGAGATCGTCCGGTTTGAAATGGAAAGAGGTGGCTCAAAAGATGAATACTACACAGCACAGTGCGATTGGGTATTATAGAAGATATTTAGCATCACATAAAACCGAATAATTCTTCTCTCATTAAATAAATAACTTTAGTGTTATGTGCAGCAGATAAAATCTCACTGTGTAATATTGTACGGATGATTAGTGTCTATTGACACTTGTAAAAAATGTGATAATTATATTAATAATTCAAGGTTTTTATCATAATAGGAAAGGTTAATATGAAAAATACAAAGCTTGATCTTATGGAGAGGTATTTAATTATTCTCGATAAGTTTGTGAGTAAAATATCAGAATCTGGAGTGCCGCAACAAAAAGTCATCGAACAATCATATCTATTTTGTTCTGGCTTTTATATTAAATATAAGCAAGAAATTGAAAAGATAAAATTCTCTAATAGTGATGTTGTTTTGACGTTTCTACTCTATTCATACTATAAATTTATTAATAAGATAGATGATGATTTAATTGATAAGAGACGTATAAGGAAAATATGCTCTTTGCTTATTAATTTTATTGTCGATAATGGTAGTCAATCAGAGAAGGTCTATGTTCAGGAAAAAAAGAAGTATGATGCTTTCCAGTTACAAAGAGATTTATCAATGAAAAATAAGAGAAAAAAATATGGGTTGTAATGATAGTAAAAGCCTGTAGATTTGATACAGGCTTTTGCTCTATTAGAAGTCTTATCTTTTAGTAGTTTCGTCTTCACACTGTCTTGCGTCTTATTTTTAAGGACTGATTTTCAACCGAGGAGCAGCCAACCAGAGCCAGAAATGTGAATGAGGAGATAATTATTCTTTCTTATATAAATCGACTATCCTTATGATGATGTTTTATTTTTAACTAACTTATAAATAATATTTCTGATTTCGTTATCAAACCTTGAACTTTTTCTTTTCATCCATTGGATGCAGATAAAAGTTGCTGAGCGAGATAGGAGATATGTTAACCACTCATATTTGTGTTCATTGAAAACATACCCATCTTTATATCCTGCAAGTAAAATACAGAAGGCAATGAAAGAAGCTAAGCAAAGCAAAGTGAAAAGGATATAAAAAAGTTTGGGAACAGGCATCACTTTGTAGTGTGATGCCATTGATACATTATTTAATAACATTGTCATGAATGCAGGTATGACAATGAGTTTTCTGCTTAAATTTACTTTATACTCACCTGTATTCTCATTTACGATCAGAGCATCGTAATTTACACTACACCGCTCATATCCACTATATTGGCGCAACTCATATTTATGAATGCGGTGTGAATTCCTGAATGTAATACCGTAGTCAGAAATTTTTGTTTCCTCACCTGAATCATTCCTTACTAAGATCTGTTCATTAAATGATTCGATGACTTCGCCTGAAAAAGTTTCAACAAACTCGTAGGTTTCCCCTAAGAAAACGAATTTAGGAGCAACAGTTTCTGCTTGTTTACTGTTGCTCTTCATAGAGTAAATGCTCATACCGATTCCTTTTAAGTAAATGACGTTCATATTCGATGTATGAAGCAATTCAAGCTTTTGAATGTGCTGAAACTGGACATAAAAAATCTACTTTTCTCGGTTGTAAATAAATAGCCTAGATAAATCAGTCTGTTATGTCGGTTATTACAAATTTTCATTTTGACTGATTTTGAAAAGAAGGCAAATCACTTGTACCGATCGATTGAGCAATAATGATAGTTATAGACTATCGTGATTGATTTATCGATCGGTATAAACGATCGATTGTGATGCGCGTTCTATCCATCCAAAGACCGAAAAAGAAAAGTTATGCCTACAATGATGGTGATCGTTTGCGGTGTACCGAGACAGGCTCATCTGTTGTGGCGAGGCATAAAGGGGCTATCTTCGCAATCCTTATGTTGCTGATAATACTAGGGTTTTTTGGGCGTTTAAGTGTTAGTATTTTGATGTTTTTTAGTAGACTAATAACTGCATCAATATAGGGAATTGTTTCTAGCCATCTAAACTTAGGTATTTCTAAGCTTAATTTTGGAGCATCAGTTAACAGCCCTTCGCTATTACTAGGAATTGTCGAGATACATTCTTTGGTATAATCGGTATCGTATCTATCGTCATGAGAAGTTTTACAAAGTGCAAGCATTTCTATCGTGGGATTAACCTCTTCTATTACAATCCCAGAAGGAGGTATCATATCAAGAGTTTCACTGCAAGATGCTTTTAAATTGAAAAGAAAACCGTTGTCGCGATCTGGAATATAATTGATCCTGTTCTGTAGAGCAGACCATGAGTAGGTTTTTCCTAATTGCGATGCTTTGAAAGCCATATTTCCATATTTAAACGAGAAGCCATTCATACGACCAGTAGATGAGATGTTTGGAACAGCTACAATGTTCTTTTCTTTGAGTTGATGTACAAATTCTATAGTCGAAAGATTTTTGACAAGCAAGGTTTCAATGGCTTCCTGGATTATGACTTTAGAACATGGCTTACCAGTTCTTTTTTCCAACATATCCTCACCACGACTTTTTTTATTTTCCGACTTAGATGATTGCGCTCCAATAGCTGATGGCCCTCTAGTTCGGGTTAATTTATAATCTTCTTCCAGTTCTTGGATAATACGTGTACTGATGAGATTTTCATTTTTACCTAAGTAGACTCTGCCATCAATGAGATCAATACGACAGGCGATAATGTGGATATGTTGACCGCTAATATCATCATGTAGAACATAGCATTTTAGATGTGTTTCCGAGAAACCCATACGTGCCATGTAATCATCAGCGATATTAGACCACTGATAATCTGTAAGCGTATCATCTTTTGGTAATCGAAGTGAATTGTGCCACACCGGTTTTACTATATCTTCACGAAGCTTTTTGGCTGTATTAAATTCATCGATTAACTCAGTAGTAGAGCTTCCCAGCATGTTTCCACCGATTACTCTTGGTACAGTTTTATGATGAGATACTGATTTCAAAGCATAGTGAATAATTCCTGAGAAACATTTTCCTCTTTTAATCTTCTGCATTCCCTTCATCAGATATCCTCCAAAGATCAATATTTATGAGATGCAAACGAAGCTCAGAGATTTGACGTCTAACGGCAAAAAGTTCTGTATTTGTCAAACAGCTTCCATCACTCTTGTTGTCAAGATGGATATTGAGCTTATTTAGGTTTTGCGATATCTTCCCTAATTCTTTCCAGGCATCGAGATTGATTGGAGGAATGAGGGTGGGGGTTGTGTTCAGAAAGCTCTTTCGAAGCCATTCACCTTTTCTTATGTTTCCTCGTTTTTCATTTAAAAATTGTAATTCCTCTTTATTAAGTCTAACACTAACACAATGTTGCCTTAGTTTATCTCTATATAAATTAGCGTTATTGGATTTTAAATCAATGTTTTTATTTTTGTAATTGTAGACGCCAGTATTATTTTCAAACATACAAACTCCTTTTTTATTTTTATAAATTTATTATTCTGTATTTGCTGTAATGTCAAGTGGTGTTTATTGATATATGTTTATTTATCAGCATTACTCTTGACATTTTATAATGATCAGATAACTTGTGGGAAATATAATAACAAAGCGGAGGGAATATGGAAAAATATATTTCAGCATTCAATGAGATTGATTTGCTTATGGAAGGATTATTCGAGAGATTAAATATAGGGATAGGCGAAATTAATGCATATCCAAGTGAAGATATGTTTAGAATTATCGTAAATAAGACAGAAGTTGAGAGTTTGAAATCAATAAATGAGATGTTTGCAAAGAATTATTTTTCGGAAGCTCATAGGCTTATGAGCCAGAATGTGTATATATTTGTGAATTGGTGGTGCGATAATTTAGATTTTATGTCGGTAGATATACCTTCGCTAATTGCTTCAAAAGAAAGAGAATTAATCATTTCAAATGCTGGAAAATTACGTTCTGGAAATTTTGATAAAAAAAGACTATGACCTGCATCTTTCAGTGTAATTTAATAAATGGTTATTTATAGTCTCTTTAAGAAGTGTGTGCGTATTTTTTCGACTGAAAGGAGAAAAAACAAGGGAAACTTTAATAAGCGTAGCTTCTTAAAGTTAGCCCTTGCTTATCTTACAAACAATTTGTTGATGGAGATCTTCACGGTTTTTAGCTATAATTGTCTTCCAATGATATGGCATATCACGAAAAGGTGATTTAATGAGTGAAACTAAAAATTTAAAAGAATCGAATAAAACTACTATATATGCAGTTATAACTGTACTCTGCGTTGTTATATTTTTAATTCAGTTAGGCATCGAAGGATATGTTAATATCAAGAATATTTATGCGGGGCTCGGTATCTCTGGAGGGGTATCCGTCATATCGTTGTTATTAGTTAATATCATTCCTCAAAACTTCAAACATATTCTGGTCTTTTGGCGGGTTAAACGAGTATTGCCAGGAAATAGAGTTATTGAACTTTGTCGTAAAGATGAACGTCTGAACATGAATGATTTACAAAACAAATGGCCTGAGCTTTTTCTGCATGATATGCCAGAGCAAGATAGGAATCCCTTTTGGTATAAAAATATTTATAAGAAAACTGATTCAAGTGCTCAGGTGATTGATGCTCATAAAAATTTTCTTTTATTTAGAGATTTATGTAGCGCAACCTTAGTTATGTTTTTATGTGCTGGTTTATTGAAATTTATTTCAATTGATGGCTTGCATATAAAATGGATTGTGCTTGCCTTTCTTTTCATAATGACCTTTATTTTCTCAGTTATTTCAAGACATTATGGTAATAGGATGGTTACAAGTGCAGTGGCTGTCGGTGCTGATAGTTAGTATTTAGTTCTTAGTAATAAGAGTATAGTTTGAAATTATACTCTTATTTTTTAAAAATAGACATTAATATTGCATTTTGAATGTGAATCTATAACGTATATTCTTTTTCTACTGTAAGTGAGCCGATGTAGTACCCGAGAGATGCGTCATATACTTGTTCATCAATCAAAGAGTCTTTTTCATAGGCTGCATTCGATACGTAAAAATGAACTTTATCATCGATGCATTTCATTGTAATATCACCGGCTCTGTTTTGGGTTATTTTTTGGTATCCGGTATAGTAATTTAAATGTCGAGATGGGGCTTCTCCGATAATAATATATTGAGGATCTAACTTTTTCAGCCATGAATCTGGTATTTTTCCTGACTTTCTACCATGATGTGCTGCAAAAACAATTGTGGTTTTTTCTAAGTGTATGTCATTAGCAATATTTTCCATAAATTCAGTTTCAAGGTCTCCTAACCACATTATGCTGGCACCATTATTGAGGCTATATCTAATTACTGCTGAGGCATTGTTATAACTTTCACCTGTTTCGCAGGCACTTAACGCCTCAATAAAGAAAGGGTTATTTAGTTCAGGCCATAGAACACTTATTCCTGAGCTTGAACGGTTTTCATCACTTTTATTCATCCATTTACGTGTGCATCCCTTAGAAATATAAAAAGCTTTATCACAATCATTACGTAAGGAACAGTATCTCTCAAATGAAACTGTAATATCTTTTTTTATCGCTTTATTTTTTATTACATAAAAGTTATGGATTTTTATTTCATCATCAAGCAGATGAATACCCCCGAAATGATCTTCATCAGGATGAGTTGAAATAAATCGCATTATACTCTTTTGAGCTGATTGCTCTTTTATTTCTTCTATAATGCCTTTGGCATTTCCAGTATTAATGTTACAATCAATGATTGTGAAATTATCACTATTATGCTTTATATAACACATATCACCATTTCCTACTGAAAAACTTTTAATTATAGACACTTTGCTCTCCTTAATTTATAGTCTTTTCTAAATCGTTGTTGTTTGATTTTGATATTTAAATTGGTATATCTTTTTTCCATCTGCCGCTGCCAAATAACAATTAGATATTACATTTTGATTAGGGATTATTAAAATTATAAAGAATGGTCTGTTATGTTTAGATTTGGTAAATAACTCATGAATGCTATTAATATCAGTAGGTGATGGGTTTGCAATAGTCTCGTTGTGTGTATGCCAGTCGCCTAAATAATGGAAACCATTTTCAAATTGTATTAGTACTTCTTGTTTCGCTTTTTTCTCATCTAATTTGAAATAGTTTCTTTTCCTTATATCAGATGAGCAAGGTATTGAGATTTTATTTATTTCTATTTCTGTGTTGTCAAGTTTATTTGTAAATAACATTCCTCCAGACTCTTTACTTAGGAAATTTTTCTGTCTATAAGAAAATAACTCTTCCATAATATCTTCACTGATGCATATATAAAAATTTAAATCATAACTATAAAATTTATGCATCGTTATTCATCCAGCTTGAGTTTTCATAAATCAAAGAAATGATTCGATCGCCTTTATTTGGATTGCCAAATTTATTTATCCAACAATTATTCCATTGACCACCAAGTTCTACCAGTTCTTCTTGTCTACCAAGATAGCTATATGCAAAGGAACTGTCAGGAAATCTATTCAATATTAAGTCAATTATTGTTCTTGCAGCAAGTGAATGTAAGTTTGCTAAAGGTATCGCTCCATAAGGCTGAAATTCTCCAGCACAAGCAGCAATTCTTTTTTTTGTATTTTCTTTCCAATATGTAGCAGGATATCTCAATGCACCTATTTTTTCACCTTGTGTGTAATGCCAGGCATTAAAGGCACCAGAATCTATTTGATTTACTATTACATGTCCAGCCATTGCATGGGCTTCAACAAAAGCAAAAACAAGAACTCCCAAATTACACTGAGATTGTTTACTTAACAGTTGTTGCTCGGTATTCCAATCGGCAGTGCAGCTTAGGATAAGGTCAGCCTCAGTAATTCTTGTACTTGATTCAGCGTTTTCGGACCATTCTTCATTAAAATACTCTATATTGGTGTTTGGAAATTCTAAACGAAGTTTGGATGCGAGAGCAGATGCTTTATTTTTGTTAACAGAATCGAACCCCAGGAGATGTCGTGAAGAATTTTCTGATTTCATAGAGTCTTCATCCCAGAGCATTATATTTGTAATGCCAGATTGTATTAACAGCCTCGATATAGATGAACCGACTGAGCCACATCCGATTATAGCTACTGTATGCTCAGATATTTTTTTATAAGTAGGATTATGATCTCTACCCATTATCCATGAGTTATCGTTACGTTCAACTAAGATGTTTTGTGCTTTTAACTCACCAATTCTATTCTTTAAAATGCGGCCATTGATATAATCTCTATGACCATCTAATAATGAATTAATGTGGAATCGACCGTTAGCGATAGCTCTTGTATCATATCTATCTGTATGACGATCACCTACATTCTCAGAAATTCGAATTCCTATAATATTCATTCCTGAGGGCGTAGGAAATGCTATTAAAACAGTTGGGTTGCGATTATATATATTTGCTATTGATTTTAAAATAAACTCATCAACTATATCTGGCTCATTATGATATTCATTGATTAAATTGAATAAATCTCTTATTGTTCTTGGATATTGTTCTGGATACCATGCATTTTCAAAAAATATTAATGGAATAGATATTATTCTGGAAAGTTGTCTTTGACGTAGGTGTTTATCTCTTGCATTAGAGTTATCTGAATTGGAAGATAGTAGTTTCTGATTATCTAACCAATTAATTAATTTTTGTTCACCATCAGAATATATCCATCCTAATTTTTTTGCTTTGTAGCCGTATACTAATCTTGTGTTCTTTATGTTCAAATCACATAGGCTAATAACACGTTCTATTTTATTGCAATGATAAATCCAGTAATTCTGAAACTCGTCAATAAAATCATCTCTAAGATCTCCTTTGATGCCTTTTTTCAACATCGAATAGGCATCACTTAATAATTCAAGAACATATGAATTATCACTCAAATCAATAATGTATGTATTTGGCCAAACACATAGTTTACCATTTTTTTCTATATGAGGTAATTGACATACATTTATTACTGGAGATGATACAAATACTTCTGGGATATCATGCTGTGTTAAACTTTTATACCTTATTTGTAATACAATTGAGTCGTCATTGAATATTAAATCTGTAGGTAATTCCCAGACACATATATATTTTTCATCAAGAATAGATAATTCAGTATTGGACAGCTTCCTTGCACCATAAGGTGCAAGGATTTTATTTAACTGATCTATCTTGTTTTTAAGACAATCAGGCATAACCACCACCACCTTGTCTATTTACGACAGTATTAGATGATTCTGCCAAACCTAATGTAGATGCCGCTATCTTCTTAATACCATTACTGGAAATTTCAATTTCCAAAGGAACATTTTTTCCATTTTTTTTATGATCAGATACGCACAGAAATTGACCGTTTTTATCATCTGTTATTTTTTCATACTCTTCTTTTGCTCGGTAAGCTGGAGGATCTTTTTCATCGTCTTCAATTGTTTTCGAACTTGATATAATGAAAGCATTTTGTTTTGCACGGTTAAATACCTCCATTGCTTTTTCAGAGGTTTTTGCATCATCGCCTTTTTGGCTTAGACTATCATGAGATATACTGTGCCAAGAACAATGATGTGGTGTTTGTAAGATATCATAATCTAACCATGACATTTCATTCTTGTCTGACAGACGATCTTTCACACCTTCCCAGCACACAACCTCAGCATCACCTCCACTTAAAAAATAAGCAGTTTTGTTATCACCTTTTAATTCAAAGTTTATGATAACACTCGAATGATTTTTACCTAATTTATCTTCTAACTCGTCGAGATCTTTCTTGGGTGATGGACCTAATAACCGGGCTTGAAAAACTGATGAAGATTCTCCGTTAATATAACTGGTTGTATTATCTAATTCTAAAAGAATATATGGTATATCATCAGTTTTACCATTCTCGTCTTTTCCTAAAACCAAGACTTGATTTCCGACACCATCCAAATAGCCCTTCTCTTTGTAAAGATTAACTCTTCTCTTCACTTCTGTATTTAACGCTATTGCATCATCACATAATGGATGATTTTGAGCATGATGGCGTCTAAATACAATTGGGCTTGACCAAATTTCATTGATAAAAATTTTATCGCTCTTTTCACTCCAATTTTCAGGTTTCCCCAAGTGAAAGTGATCAGATACTCCATCACAATGATCTGAATCAGGATGCGTCCAAATAAAAAGATTGACGAAAAGACGCCCTTCGCTATCTCGAGAGAGTTTTTCTCTAAGTTGTGAGCGGACATCAGGATGTTCTTCTCCATCCCTAATACGGCAATCGATTAATATATTTTTTCCATCTTCAGTTTGAATAAGTGTCATATCCCCATTACCTACGGGGAAGAAACATAGTTTTGCAGCCATATTATTTCCTTTTTAACTGTTTCTTGATGGTACTATGTTGTCATTGCTGTGTAGGATTTTAAAATCCCAAAAAAGTAGTCATAACTACATCAACAATTTTGCCAACAGGCTTGTTTACATTCAACCCTCAAAAAATGGCAAATCATATGCTCATAGTTTCTACTACCGCATTTTTGTGATGGATTTAACATTTTGAAACTAGTTAAGAAATAGAGAAACCAAGAAAACACATACTTAACCCATAGCCCTCGACAGATACCATACGTGCCAACTACCATCCAAACAGTTTTTGACGTATTACCTAGAAACGCCATACGCAGCGGAGATGGCATCGGATTTCCTAAGACACAACAGTAAACCTGCTGTGAATTATGTTTTTGCCGATGAGTTTTTAGAGGAAAACTTACCTTTTAGAAATCCAGCTTATACAAGAGCAGCCAGATTGATTTCACTATTTGTAGCCTATAGGTAGCTTGTTGTGTTTGTTTTTATTTAAATATTCATACATATCAATTTACTATAATCTTATTTTCTATACTGCTGCATCATCGGCGTATGTGCGTCGAAATTGTCGAGTGTGCTCATGGAGTTATGATGTCCATTTCTTTGAATATAAACCGTTTTGAGCGGCTCAGTGGCCGTTTGTTCCTTCTATTGTCGCATGAAAAAAAGGTACGGCGCAGAAAAATGTCGCCGCTTTACGAGGCGTCTTCCGACATGAGCTCAATGACGATTTTTCCATGCTCCACACCCACTCGCACCCGGGAGTGGGTGGTAAACCCTGCCTTTTCAAGCCAGTCACCTTTTAAGCTCAGCGCCGCATGCACGCTGTAGCGCTTCGGTATCTTGGTATTGCGGTCTTCATGGCGCTTTCTGAAATATCCCACTGTTAAATGGCGATAGGGTTTGTTGATAGCGAGTTCTTGCATAGGGTCTCCCGACAACACGGATAAAAGTCATTACTGATGCCTGTATAAAATACCAGTAATGGTTGGGCCTGGCAGGGCTAAAACTGGAATCAGGCTTCAGAAAACAACATGCAATAACTGAAATCCCGCATTGAAAGGTGTATTATTTTTGCACTTTATTGTTCGGTAAGTCGCTATGTCCGGTAAACGAATTTCACGCGAAAAAGAGACCATCGCGAAAATGATCGCGCTGTATCAGAAGCAGTGTCCTCAGGCCTCTGTGGAAGAGGGGCACTATCAGGCGCTAAATGCCTATGCCGATAAGCGTCTGGATAAATGCGTTTTCGGGGAGGAAAAGCCCGCCTGTAAACAGTGTCCGGTCCACTGCTACCAGCCTGCAAAACGCGAAGAGATGAAGCAGATTATGCGCTGGGCAGGCCCGCGAATGCTCTGGCGTCACCCCATTCTGACCGTCCGCCATCTGATGGATGACCGTCGTCCCGTACCGGAACTGCCGGAAAAGTATCGTCCGAAAAAGTGACCGGTTCAGCTTCTGAGCGGGCGGCAAATCACGTTAAGGGCCAGCGCGCTGCAGAGCGGGAAGAGGGCGAGCAGCAGCCAGGGGAGCATCGCCTGCGTTGAGGGCACCAGCGCGCGATCCAGCAGGCTGCCAAACAGCAAATTTCCGGCCAGTACCGCAATGCCTCCGGCGGTGGCGAGTGCGCCGTAGTGCGCCCCCAGCGTGGACTCCTCGGCAAACCGGGGGACCAGGTCCTTAGCCGAGGGTACCAGCAGCATCTGTCCCAGCGTCAACAGCGTCACGAAACAGACCGACGGCAGCAGGCGCAGCCAGCCCTCAGGCGGTGCCGTCGGCGCAAACATTGCCACGCTTGCAAAGGCGGCGGAGAGGAATAAAAAGCCCACCGGCAGGATCCTCACCGCGCCCACGCGCCGGGCGAATCGCGCCAGCGGCAGCTGTAAAGCAACAATCAGTACAGAGGCCAGCATAAAAAGCGGGCCGAGATCTTTCTCGTTACCGCCGGCGCGCTGGATCTCTACCGGCAGCGCCAGATAGAGCTGGTTATAGCTCAAAAGCCACGAGCTATAGGCAATGATAAAGGCGACAAAGCGGGGCTGGCGGAACGTCGTCCACCAGGGAACGAGCTTCAGCGTCCGCGCGGCGTGGCGTGACGCGGGCAGGCAAAAGTAGAGAACCACCAGCGCAACGAGAAAGACGCCAGCGCCCGCCAGCGCCACCTGGCGAAAGCCCAGGCCGGTGAGCAGTGCGCCGGCAACCGGGCCCAGTACCGCACCGAGTTCCCCGCAGACCGCAAAGAGCGCGAACCACTCCGCCCGGCTTCGTTTACCTTTCGCCTCGCTGTGCGTGCCCGCTTTCGCCAGCAATGCCTCAATAGAGGGAGAAAACAGCGCGCCGCCCACCCCCGTCAGGCACGCGCCCAGAATAATCGGCCACAGCGATTCTCCAAGCGCCAGCAGCAGATACCCCGCGACGCGAATAATGCACCCGCTCAGGATAACGATTTTCGCGCCAAACCGGTCCGAGAGCGCGCCGCCGACGATAAACATCCCCTGCTGAGAGAACGTGCGCAGGCCGAGGATCAGCCCAATCAGCCCGCCGGAGAGCAGCATATCGTCGCGCAGGAATATCGCCAGGAAGGGGACAACGGCGTAAAAGCCGATGTTAAAAACAAACTGGCTACCCAGTAAAACGGGGGGCCAGAGCGTGGTGGCAGGGCGAAGGGGCATCGTTGGTCACTCGCCCCTAAACGATATAGTGAATGTGTTTTTTGCCATGGAACGGCGAGATCTCGATTTTGGTTTTGACCCGGAAGACGTCCCAGAGCAACGACTCGGACAGGATGTCCTGCGGTGTCCCCGTCGCCACAATTTGCCCTTTCTGCATCACAATCAGCGAGTCGCAGAACATCGAGGCGTGGTTGAGATCGTGGATAGCGACAATGCTGGTGACCGGTAATTCGCTGATCAACTGCATCAGCTGCATCTGATGATGAATGTCCAGGTGGTTTGTTGGTTCATCCAGCAGGATTTCCGTCGGGGTCTGGGCCAGCGCGCGGGCAATATGGACGCGCTGGCGCTCACCGCCGGAGAGGCTCAGCCACCCCTGGTCGCTTTTATCCAGCATATCCACGCGCTGCAGAGCGGCGGTGACGGTTTCGTCATCGTGCGTGCTCCAGTTGGAAAAGGCGGAGTGGTGCGGAATCCGCCCTAGTTTGACCACGTCGCGCACGCGCATGTTGGCGTCAGTCATGCCGTGCTGCTCCACGAAGGCGACCCGGCGGGCCAGCTGCTTTTTGGCAATACGAGAGATGTCCTGGCCGTCCAGCGTCACACAGCCCGCATCCGGGCGACGCAGCCCCGCGAGGATACGTAAAAGAGACGATTTACCGCAGCCGTTAGGGCCAAGCAGTCCTACCGTTTCGCCCCGGGAAACCTTCAGCGAGACGTCATTAACGATGATTTTTTTGCCGACCTTCCAGGTAATATTTTCAGCGCAGATGCTCATCACTTATTCCTTGAGCGGTAGATAATCACGGCAAAGAACGGAACGCCAACCAGCGCGGTGACCACGCCGACGGGCAGGCTTTGCGGCGCAATCAGCATGCGCGAGGCAATGTCTGCCAGCACCATCAGGATCGCGCCTGCCAGCGCGCTGGCAATCAGCAGCGTGCGGTGCAGCGGCCCGAACATGAAACGCATGACGTGCGGCACCACCAGCCCGACAAAGCCGATTGACCCCGCCATGCTGACGATGGTCGCGGTGATCAGCGCGGTGGTGGTAAAGAGCGCCAGGCGCACCCAGGGGACAGCAATGCCCAGCGACGCCGCGGCGTCATCGCCGAACGTAAAGGCATCCAGCGCCCGGGAATAGTAGAGGCACACGGCTAACCCAATCAGCACCACGACCAGCGCCAGCTGGAATTCAGGCCAGCGTACGCCGCTGAAGCTGCCCAGCAGCCAGAACATCACGTCGCGCGCCTGCTGGGCACTGGCGGAGGTGCTAATGGTGTAGGCGGTAATGGCGTTAAAAAGCTGTGAGGCGGCGACGCCTGCCAGAATCGTACGTTCATTCCCGCCGCGCGCCCCGTTCGTCAGAAACGCGACAAACGCAAACGCGGCGAACGCCCCGGCAAAGGCTCCGGCAGAGAGCGACACCGCACCGGTGCCGATCCCCAATACGACGACAGAAACCGCCCCGGTCGACGCGCCCGCGGACACGCCGAGCACGTAGGGTTCCGCCAGCGCGTTCTTCAGCAGGCTCTGCAATACGGCCCCGCAGATGGCCAGACCTGCGCCGCAGCAGGCCGCCACCAGCGCGCGGCTCAGGCGGAAGTCCCAGATCACGCTCTCATAGATGCGAGTGAGCGGAACATCGGTGAGCCCCATTTTATTGCTGATGGCGTAAAACACGTTATCCAGCGGGATGGACAGCTCGCCGACGCTGACGCTCAGCGCGATAACCAGAAATAGCAGGACAAAGGCGAGCAAACACGAGGTCGTCAGAACCAGGCTCTGCCTGGCCTGAAGGACAGCGGTGGTCATCAGTTCAGCCCCAGTTTTCTGAGCTGTTCGCCAACCTGCTCAGCCCCGTAAATCGTGCGAATTGTCGGGTTCATGGCCTGACCGTCCATCACCACGATATGGCCTTTTTTCACCGCGTCCAGCTGGCTGACGGCCGGATCGCTTTTCAGGAATTTGATTTTCTCTTCCGCGTTATCCAGCGCCCAGCGGTTGCGGTCCAGGCTGGAGACCACAATCACATCCGGATTGGCGGCAATAATGCTTTCCCAGCCCACGGTTGGCCATTCGGTCTCGGAGGTGATGGCGTTATGCCCGCCCATCAGGCTGGCGATAAACCCGGAGGGGCTATTTTTACCGCCTACGTAGGCGTCCGCAGAGGGGGATGAGCTGGAGAACCAGAAAACAAAGGAGAGATCTTTTTTGTTCTTGCCGAATTCCTTACGCAAGTCGGCCTCACGTTTTTTGAAATCGGCAATCACGGCCTGACCGCGGTCTTCAACGTTAAAGATTTTGGCGAAATCCTCAATCTCCTGATAGAGATACGTCATATCCCACAGTTTCTGGCGGCTGCCGTACATATCGCCGGTGGCTTTTTTGGTCGCACACATTCCCGGGGACACGTAGCTGTTCACGCCCAGGGTCATCAGATCGTCGCGTTTTGCGACCTTGCTTTCTGGCCCCAGCAGCAGCGGTGACTGCGCGGGGACAAAGTCGGGATTTTGCGCAAGCACGGATTCAAGGGTAGGGATTTCGACCGTCAGGGTTTTGATTTTTGCGTTCTGGTCCGCCAGCTGCGGCAGCACTTTCGTCGGCCAGAAGGCGCTGGCCTTCACCTTATCTTCCAGCCCCAGCAGGAGCAGAATTTCGACGGTATTCTGACCCAGAGCCACGACGCGTTCCGGCGCTTTAGTGAATGTCTCTTTATAGCCACAGTTTTCAATCGTCAGAGGATATGTGGTTGCCAGAGCAGAACTGACCGACGCAACCGCCAGGCCTAACGCGCAGATGACCTTCTTCATGAAACGCTACCCTTGATTAATATTATTATTGATGCAAATGAAACTCATTATTAAGGCGGAATTTTATACAGAGGAAACGATTTTGTGTCAATGAGGGACAATTGCGCAGGGTAACGAAAGGCGGTGCCAGAAAAACACCGCCGGATTGGGGGCTTAAAGCAGGCTCTCTTTATCGATCCCGAGACGCTTCATGCGCGACAGCAGGGTAGTGCGTTTTAACCCTAAACGCTGGGCGGCACCTTTTGGCCCGGCAACCACGCCGTTGGTCTCTTTGAGTACGCGCATAATGAGCTGATATTCATCTTCTCCCTCTTTCGCCGTCTCGGCGGCGGGCACGGTCACGTCAGGCAGCGTCACTTCAGGCAGGGAGAGCTGCAGCACATTGCCGCGCGTCAGCAGCACCGCACGCTCGATGACGTTTTCCAGCTCGCGCACGTTGCCGGGCCACTCCATCGATGAAAGGGTACGTAACGTCTCGGCAGGAATGCTGTCGATGTTTCGCCCCATCCGACGCGCGATCTTGGCGGTAAACGCTTTGACCAGCAGGGGAATATCTTCCGGGCGCTCGCGCAGCGGCGGCAGGAAGATCGGGAAGACGTTCAGGCGATAGTAGAGATCGCTGCGAAACTCGCGGTCGGCGACCATTTTTTTCAGGTCGCGGTTGGTGGCGGCAATCAGCCGCACGTCAGTCTGGATAAGCTTGTTGCTGCCAAGACGTTCAAACTCCTGCTCCTGCAGGACGCGCAGCAGTTTCGGCTGTAGCTCCAGCGGCATATCGCCCACTTCGTCGAGAAACAGCGAGCTCTTGTCCGCCAGCTCAAAACGGCCCAGCCGCTGGCTGCTGGCCCCGGTGAATGCACCGCGCTCGTGGCCGAACAGGTCGCTTTCCAGCAGGCCTGCGGGCATCGCCGCGCAGTTCATCTTCACCATCCGACGGCTGTTGCGGTTGCTCAGGTTGTGGATGGCCCGGGCAATCAGCTCTTTACCCGTACCGGTTTCGCCAAGGATCAGCACCGTGCTGTCGCTTTGCGCCACCATCTCAACCTGCTTGAGCACGCTGTACATGGCGTCGCTGCGCCCGATGATTTCACCAAACTCGCTGTCCACGTTGTTGAGCTGTTCGGTCAGGGCCAGGTTCTCATCCACCAGCCGCTCTTTCAGGCGGTGGATCTCCTGATAGGCGAGGGCGTTATCCAGCGCGATGGAGATACGCTCGGCGATCTGGCGCAGCAGCTTCAGGTTGGCGGTGGTAAACACGGCTTCATCACACTGCGCCAGCTTCAGCACCCCCAGCATGGTGTTGCCGGACATCAGGGGAAGCAGGCACAGGGTCTGAATCTTGTTGCCCCAGGTGTTAAACAGCATCCGCTCGTACGGTGCCACCGGGTCCTGCTCGCTCAGGTTGAGCAGCAGGATCTCTTTGCTTTTAAATACCCGTTCAGACAGGGTGCCCGCTTCGTCCACTTCGCTCTGCTCGTGCGCCGGGTTGGCTTCATCCAGATAATGCGTGGAGTAGATGTTCAGCTTGCCCTTGCGATGGCCGCGCAGCGCGATGCTGATGGCATCGATTTTGAAATAGTGGTGGATCTCCTTCGAGACTTCGCTGACCAGCTCGTCCATATCAAGGCGCGACAGCACGGCGTTGGTGATGGCAACCAGAATGCGGAAGTTGTCGCGCTCGCGGCTCAGCAGGTCGTAATCCACGTTATTGGTCACGCGGGTTTGGATCTGCTCCGCGACGACGGCCACAATCTGGGTAAAGGTGTGCAGACGCTCGTATTCCGCCTCGCTCCAGGGCTGGTCGGTCGTGCGAATAAACTCGCAGCCACCAAAAATATGTCCCTCCGCCGCGAGCGGCAGCATGCTGTAGTGGCCGAACGGCTGGTAGAGGTTGCTCTCCGCGAGCCGCGGCCACGCCGTGCGGAACTCCTCAAAGTTGCAGTGCAGCGCTTCCGGACGGGAGAGAATACGGCGCACCGGGCCATGCGCGAGATACGTTTCGTCTTCGTACTCAAACGTTTTGCCATTATCGCGCGTTGAGTAGTAGCTCGCGCGGTGCGTTCCGCTATGCCACAGTACAATCGCCGCGCTGTCGGCCAGCGCTGATTGCCTGACCAGCCGCGTCAGGGCATCGCTTAGCGCGCCGAGATCGGGCTGCTGTAAAAGTGTGCGCGTGATATCAAACAGGCCCTGCTGTCCAAGATCGCTCATCGGTGTATACGGCATTATTGCTTTCCAATAGAAACTGGCAAAAAAGAGACATTCAGTGCTGACCGCTTATGGCGCGGCTCTAGCAAATTCGGGGTAACGGTTCCGCGTGCGGCAGGTCCAGCGTGCGCTTCACGCCGTAAAGTCCGGTCAGGCGCACCCCCTTGCGCTCGACCACTTCGCCTATGATGGCGGCCTCTTTCCCTAATGGATGCGCGCGCAGCTCAGCAAGAACGGCTTCTGCCGCCGCGCGTTCCACGCCGATCACCAGCTTGCCTTCGTTAGCAAAGTTCAGTGGGTCAAGTCCCAATAGTTCGCACAGCCCCCGCACGGCAGCTTTTACAGGCAGGCCACGCTCGGTCAGTTCAATCCCGCACCCGCTGCTTGCGGCGAATTCGTGAACCACGGCATTCACCCCGCCACGGGTGGCATCACGCAAGGCCTTCACGCCGGGAATAGCACACAGCGTCTGAATCAGCGGGGTGAGCACCGCGCAGTCGCTGCGCAGTTCACCGTCCAGCCCTAAGCCTTCGCGCAGGTTAAGGATAGTCGCTCCGTGGCAGCCCAGCGTGCCGGTTACCAGCAGCACGTCGCCCGCGCTAAGCCGCTGTGCGCCCCAGTGAATGTTGGCGGGGATAGCCCCCATTCCGGCGGTGTTGATAAACAGCTTATCGGCCGCACCGCGCTGGACCACTTTGGTGTCCCCGGTGACGATAGCGATACCCGCCTCGCGCGCGGTGTGTGCCATGCTGTTCACCACCGCCGAGAGCGTCTCCATCGGCAGACCCTCTTCAAGGATGAATCCGCATGAGAGGTAGCGGGGAATGGCGCCGCTGACGGCCACGTCGTTGGCCGTGCCGCAGACGGCGAGCTTGCCGATATCGCCGCCGGGAAAGAACAGCGGATCGATGACGTAGCTGTCGGTGGAGAAGGCCAGCCGGTCGCCCTGGGCGGTGAGGGTGGCGAGGTCAATGCGCGCGTGGTCTTCCTGCTCGGCGAGCCAGGGGTTGTTAAAGGCCTCCATGAACAGCCGGTTAATCAGCTGCTGCATCGCCTGTCCACCGCTTCCGTGCGCCATTTCCACCGTGTTCATGCTTCACACTCCTGGTTGCGATATTGATACCACGCGGCGCATGCCCCTTCGGAGGAGACCATCAGCGCGCCAAACGCCGTTTGCGGGTTACAGGTTTTGCCAAATAACGGGCACTGATGCGGTTTGCATTTGCCGGTGAGCACCTCGCCACAGCGGGCCCGGGGATCGTCGCAAACCTGCTGCGGCTGCGGGCGGAAATGCGCTTCGGCATCGAACGCGCGATAGGCTGGCGTCAGGCGCACGCCGGATTCGGCAATCAGCCCCAGTCCTCGCCACTCGCTGTCGCCTTCGACGCTGAACACCTCCGCAATGGCACGCTGAGCCCGTTCATTGCCGGCATCCGGCACCACGCGGCGGTACTGGTTTTCGACCGCGCTCAGGGCCGCTATTTTCTGCTCAACCAGCATGGTGACACCTTGCAGTAGATCAAGTGGTTCGAAACCAGCGACCACTAACGGACGATTGTACTGTTCAGCGATAAAACCGTAGGCGTCTGTGCCAATCACCATGCTGACGTGGCCCGGTGCCAGAAAGGCGTCAATGCCATTGCCTGGCGCTTCCAGCAGGCTGCGCAGGGTGGGGATAAGCGTAATGTGCTGGCAGAAGAAGAAAAAGTTATCGACGCCGCGCGCTTTCGCCTGCTGCAGCGTGATGGCCGTCGCGGGCATGGTGGTTTCAAACCCCAGGCCAAAAAATACCACCTTGCGCGCGGGGTTATCCGCTGCCAGCGTCAGGGCATCCATCGGCGAATAGACGATCCGGATGTCCGCCCCGCGCGCTTTCGCCTGCAGCAGCGAGCCGTTTTTCCCCGGCACGCGCATCGCGTCGCCAAAGGTGCAGAATATGACGTCGGGCCGGCTGGCAATCTCGATACAGCTGTCGATGCGTCCCATTGGCAGCACGCAGACCGGGCAGCCGGGGCCGTGGATAAACTCAATGTTCTCCGGCAGCAGCTGGTCGAGGCCAAATTTAAAGATCGCGTGCGTGTGCCCGCCGCACACCTCCATGATCCGCAGCGGCCTTTCTTTGGTGTAGTCCAGCAGCGCCGCGCGCGTTTTGAGGTGTCCGATAAGCTGCAGCACCTGCTCCGGCGCGCGGTATTCATCAACGTAACGCATGATTACCGCTCCTCGCCGTACAGCAGCGCGCCGACGTCCGGCTCCACGTCGAACATGTTTTGCAACGCATCCAGCGTGTCGCGGGCTTCCGCTTCGTTAATCACGCTCATGGCAAACCCCACGTGGACCAGCACCCACTGGCCGAGACGCGACGCGCCCGTTTCATCGGTGCTGCCCACCAGCGTCAGGTCTACATCACGCAGGATGCCGCAAACCTCGACTTTGGCCTGATTACCGTTGAGGGAATGGATTTGTCCCGGTACGCCTATGCACATCGTTCGTTCTCCAGCCAGCGTAACCAGCCGTCCATGCCGTCGCCGCGCGTGGCGGAGACCAGCAGGATCTCAATCTCCGGGTTCACTTCGCGGGCATACGCCAGGCACTTATCCACGTCGAAATTCAGGTACGGCAGCAGGTCGACTTTGTTCAGCAGCATCAGGGATGCCGCGGCGAACATGTGGGGGTATTTCAGCGGCTTGTCTTCGCCCTCGGTCACCGAAAGCACTGCCACCTTGTGTCGTTCACCCAGATCGAAGCTCGCCGGGCAGACCAGGTTGCCGACGTTTTCAATAAACAGGATGCCGTTATCCGCCAGCGGCAGGCGCGGGGCGGCGTCGGCAATCATCTGCGCATCCAGGTGGCAGCCTTTGCCGGTGTTAACCTGAATTGCCGGGGTGCCGGTTTCGCGGATGCGCGCCGCGTCGTTTACCGTTTGCTGGTCGCCCTCGATCACCGCGCAGGAGACGCGCCCGTTGAGGCGTTTGAGCGTTTCGGTCAGCAGCGTGGTTTTGCCGGAACCGGGGCTGGAGACCAGGTTCAGCGCCAGCTGTTTGCGGACGGCGAAGCGGGCGCGGTTGCGGGCGGCGATCTGGTTATTTTTGTCCAGCACGTTGATTTCCACGTCCAGCATCTGGCGCTGGCTCATGCCCGGCGCGTGGGTACCCGCTTCGCCGTGGCCGTAATGCAGGTCGCCCGCGTCGGAACGCTGCGGCGCAAAGGTAATGCCGGTCAGGGCTGCCGCAGGGCGCGGGGCAGGGGAAAAGGGCGCGGAGCGAAACGCGGAGTGGGGACGGTGCTCATCCCCTTCTATATACAGGTTGCCTTCGGCGCAACCGCAGGTACTACACATACTTTACTCCTTCTCGATTTCGAGGCGTTGGATCTGCATGCCGTCATCCGCCACGATGCGCAGCCCGGTGCTCTGACACTGCGGACAGCGCTGTACCTTTGATGAGAGCAGGGTGACGTACTGCTGACACTGTTCGCACCAGCACTCCGCCTGCTGCTCCTCAATATGCAGTTCGCAGCCTTCCGCCAGCGTGCCGCGGCACACCAGCTCAAAACAGAAGGTCAGGGCGCTGGTCTCGACGCAGGAAAACGCCCCGACCTTCAGCCAGACGCCGGTGACGCGTTTCGCGTGGTTTCGCACAGCCTGCTGTTCGATAAGTTCCAGAGCCCGCTGGCAGAGGGTGATTTCGTGCATGACGCCTCCTCAATGAATTGCCCCGGTAATGCAATAACAGTGCCAGCTTGATTTTTGTTAAGGCGTGTCGATGTCACCGCTGTCGAAATGACACGTCGACACCGCGATATTGACAGCGAATTTTTAACTAAATCCATTGAAAATCATAAGCATAAAAACTGGCATGGAATCTGCTTAACAGCCGCTATCTCCATTAAACGGATAACTTTTATGACTATTTGGGAAATCAGCGAAAAAGCGGAATACATCGCGCAGCGTCATCAGCAGTTACAGGACCAGTGGCACCTTTACTGCAACTCTCTGGTTCAGGGCATTACCTTGTCGAAAGCGCGTCTTCACCACGCGATGAGCTGTGCGGCGCAGGGCGATATGCGCTTTGTCCTCTTCGGCCATTTCATCATCAATGTCACCCTGGCGGATAACTTCAACAGCCACACCATCGAGTACCACCTCGAGACAAAAGACGGTGAAAAACAGTGTATTGCAAAGGCGCAGCTGATGGCTGACGGCATGGTGGACGGCCACGTCAGCAACCGCGATCGCCAGCAGGTACTGGAGCACTATCTGGAAAAAATCGCCCCGGTTTATAACGGCCTGTACACCGCCGTTGAACACGATCTCCCGGTCAACCTGAAGCAGCTGATGGACGGAAATACCTCAGCGAACGTGGCCTGACCCCCCGTGTGTCGAGAAGTGTCGACAAGACAGTTTTTCGTCAAAAATGACTATCACCAGAGGATAACCCGGTGAACCGTTTTGTAATTGCTGACTCGACGGTCTGTATTGGCTGTCGAACCTGTGAGGGGGCGTGTTCGGAAACGCATCGCCTGCATGGGCTACAGTCCATGCCGCGCCTGCACGTCATGCGTAATGAAAAAGAGTCTGCCCCGCAGCTCTGCCATCACTGTGAAGATGCCCCCTGCGCGGGTGTCTGTCCCGTGAACGCCATCACCCGCGTGGATGGCGCAGTCCAGCTGAACGAAAGCCTGTGCGTAAGCTGCAAGCTGTGCGGCATTGCCTGCCCGTTCGGTGCGATTGAATTCTCCGGCAGCCGCCCGCTGCATATTCCGGCCAATGCCAACTCGCCTAAAGCCCCGCCCGCGCCTCCGGCGCCTGCACGCGTTAGCACGCTGCTGGACTGGGTGCCCGGCATCCGCGCCGTGGCGGTGAAGTGCGACCTGTGCAGCTTCGATGAACAGGGCCCGGCCTGCGTGCGCACCTGTCCAACCAAAGCGCTGATTCTGGTGAACATTCGCGACATCGCCCGCACCAGCAAGCGCAAGCGCGAGCTGACCATTAATACCGACGTCGGCGATCTTTCGCTTCTGCAGGCGCTCAACGAGGGGGTGAAATGAACGCGATTACGATGATTACCAGCGCCGTGGCGTACTTTGCCGCCGCCGCCGTGCTGGCGTGGCTTCTGTCATTCCATAAAACCCTGAGCGGCTGGATCGCCGGGATCGGCGGGGCGGTCGGCAGCCTGATGACGCTGGCGGCGGGTGGGGTTGTCCTGCTCGGCGGGCAGTCCGCAGAGGCCGTGATGCCGCTGATTCGCCACACCGTTGCGATTACGCCGCTGAACGCCATCTGGCTGGTGACCTTTGGCCTGTGCGGGCTGTTTATCAGCCTGTTCAATATCGACTGGCACCGCCATCCGCACGCCAAAGCCAACGGCCTGCTGGTGAACCTGCTGATGGCGACGGCGGTGTGCACCGTGATCGCCAGCAACCTCGGCGCGCTGGTGGTGATGGCGGAGATTATGGCGCTGTGCGGCGTGTTCCTGACCGGCTGCAGTGCCTCCGGGAAAGTGTGGTTTGCGCTGGGACGCCTCGGGACGCTGCTGCTGGCGCTGGCCTGCTGGCGGGTGTGGCAGCGTTTCGGCACGCTGGAGTTCGCTGCGCTTAACGGGCATCCGCTGGGCAATGACGTCTGGCTGCTGGGCGTGATCGGCTTTGGCCTGCTGGCCGGGATTATCCCGCTGCACGGCTGGGTGCCGCAGGCGCATGCGAATGCCTCCGCGCCCGCTGCCGCGCTGTTTTCTGTGGTGGTGATGAAGGTCGGTCTGTTCGGGATTCTGGCGATGACGCTGACCGGCGGCCAGCCGCCGCTGTGGTGGGGCGTGGTGCTGCTGATTGCGGGCATGATCACCGCCTTCATCGGCGGCCTGTACGCGCTGATGGAGCACAATATCCAGCGTCTTCTGGCGTACCACACGCTGGAGAATATCGGCATCATCCTGCTCGGCATGGGCGCGGGGGTGACCGGGCTGGCGCTTAATCAACCGGCGCTGATTGCCGCCGGCTTTATCGGCGGTTTGTATCACCTGATCAACCACAGCCTGTTTAAAAGCACCCTGTTCCTCGGGGCGGGCAGCGTCTGGTTCCGCACCGGCCATCGGGATATCGAAAAGCTCGGTGGGATTGGCAAAAAAATGCCGGTGATTTCGCTGGCGATGCTGGTCGGGCTGATGGCGATGGCCGCGCTGCCGCCGCTGAACGGCTTTGCCGGGGAGTGGGTGATCTATCAGTCCTTCTTCGCCCTCGGTCAGAGCGAGGCGTTTATCGCCCGCCTGCTGGGGCCGCTGCTGGCGGTCGGGCTGGCGATTACCGGGGCGCTGGCCGTGATGTGCATGGCGAAAGTCTATGGCGTGACCTTCCTCGGCGCGCCGCGCACCCGCGAAGCGAAAAACGCCTGCTGCGCACCGTTGTTGATGGGGGTGAGCGTGGTCGCGCTGGCGCTGTGCTGCATTGCGGGCGGGGTTGCCGCGCCGTGGCTGCTGCCGCTGCTGGGCCACGCCATTCCGCTGCCGCTTGAGACGGCGCACACCGTCGTTTCCCAGCCGATGATTGCGCTGCTGCTGATTGCCGCGCCGCTGCTGCCGTTCGTGCTGATGCTGTTCTTCAAACGCGACCGGCTCACCTCCCGCTCGCGCGGTGCCGCGTGGGCCTGCGGCTACGAACACGAACAGTCGATGGTCATCACCGCCCACGGTTTCGCTATGCCGGTGAAAGAGAACTTTGCCGCCGTGCTGAAGCTGCGCCACTGGCTGAACCCGGTGGGCTGGGTACCCGGCTGGCAGAACGCTGCCGCGCCCGCGCTGTTCCGCCGTCTGGCGTTGATCGAGCTGGCGGTGCTGGTAGTGATTGTGATTTCACGAGGAGCCTGACATGAGTCTGTTACTGGCAATTCTTCAGGCGCTGGTGCTGTTCGCCGCCGCGCCGCTGCTGTCGGGCATCACGCGCGTGGCGCGTGCCCGGATGCACAACCGTCGCGGGCCTGGCGTACTGCAGGAGTACCGCGATCTCTTCAAGCTGCTTTCTCGCCAGAGCGTGGCCCCGGATGCCGCAGGCTGGGTCTTCCGCCTGACGCCGTTTGTGATGGTGGGCGTGATGCTCACCGTCGCCACCGCGCTGCCGGTGGTGACGGTGGCTTCGCCCCTGCCCGTGCTTGGCGATCTGATTACCCTTATCTACCTCTTCGCCATCGCCCGCTTCTTCTTTGCGATTGCGGGCCTGGACACCGGTAGCCCGTTTACCGGCATCGGTGCCAGCCGCGAGGCAATGCTCGGCGTGCTGGTTGAGCCGATCCTGCTGCTGGGGCTGTGGGTCGCCGCGCAGGTTGCGGGTTCCACGCACATCAGCTTTATCACCGACACCGTTTACCACTGGCCAGTTGCCCGCTCCCTTCCGCTGGTGCTGGCGCTGTGCGCCTGCGCGTTCGCCACGTTTATCGAGATGGGCAAGCTGCCGTTCGATCTGGCTGAAGCCGAGCAGGAGCTGCAGGAAGGGCCGCTCACCGAATACAGCGGCTACGGCTTTGCGGTGCTGAAGTGGGGCATCAGCCTCAAACAGCTGGTGGTGCTGCAGATGTTTGTTGGCGTCTTCTTCCCGTGGGGGCAGATGACGCACTTCTCCGCGGGTGGACTGCTGCTGGCCGTCGTGGTTGCCGCCCTCAAGCTGCTGGTCGGCGTGCTGGTGATTGCCCTGTTCGAAAACAGCATGGCGCGCCTGCGTTTTGTGGAAACGTCCCGCATCACCTGGGCCGGGTTTGGTTTTGCATTTTTAGCGTTCGTCTCCTTGCTGGTGGCGTGATTAAAGAGAGTATTTATGTCTGAAGAAAAGAAAGGTCAGCAGTATCTCGCCGCGTTGCATCAGGCTTTCCCGGGCGTGGTGCTGGAGGAGTCCTGGCAAACCAAAGACCAGATCACCGTCACCATTAAGGTGAACTATCTGCCGGAAGTGGTGGAGTTTCTCTACTACCAGCAGGGCGGCTGGCTGTCGGTGCTGTTCGGTAACGACGAGCGCCAGCTGTGCGGCAGTTACGCGGTGTACTACGTGATGTCGATGGAGCAGGGCGAGAAGTGCTGGATCACCGTGCGCGTCGAGGTCGACCCGAATAAACCGGAATACCCGTCCGTCACGCCGCGCGTGCCCGCCGCCGTCTGGGGCGAGCGTGAAGTGCGCGATATGTATGGCCTGGTGCCGGTTGGCCTGCCGGACGAGCGCCGTCTGGTGCTGCCGGACGACTGGCCGGACGAACTCTATCCGCTGCGCAAAGACAGCATGGACTACCGCCAGCGCCCGGCGCCGACTACCGACAGCGAAACCTACGAGTTCATCAACGAGCTGGGCAGCAAGAAGAATAACGTGGTGCCGATCGGCCCGCTGCACGTCACCTCTGACGAACCGGGCCACTTCCGCCTGTTCGTTGACGGTGAAAACATTATCGACGCCGACTACCGCCTGTTCTACGTCCACCGCGGCATGGAGAAGCTGGCGGAGACCCGCATGGGCTACAACGAAGTGACGTTTCTTTCTGACCGCGTGTGCGGCATCTGCGGCTTCGCCCACAGCACCGCCTACACCACCTCGGTAGAGAACGGCATGGGGATCGTGGTGCCGGAACGCGCGCAGATGATCCGCGCCATCCTGCTGGAGGTGGAGCGCCTGCACTCGCACCTGCTGAACCTCGGCCTGGCCTGCCACTTCGTCGGCTTTGACTCCGGGTTTATGCAGTTCTTCCGCGTGCGTGAGGCGTCGATGAAGATGGCGGAGATCCTCACCGGGGCGCGCAAAACTTACGGTCTGAACCTGATCGGCGGGATCCGCCGCGACCTGCTGAAAAACGACATGATCCAGACCCGCCTGCTGGCGCAGCAGATGCGTCGCGACGTGCAGGAGCTGGTGGATATGCTGCTCAGCACCCCCAACATCGAGCAGCGCACCGTGGGCATCGGCCGTCTTGACCCGGAAATCGCCCGCGACTTCAGCAACGTCGGCCCGATGGTGCGCGCCAGCGGCCACGCCCGCGACACCCGCGCCGATCACCCGTTCGTCGGCTATGGCCTGCTGCCGATGACCGTGCACAGCGAGCAGGGCTGCGACGTCATTTCCCGTCTGAAGGTGCGCATCAACGAGGTGTTCACCGCGCTGAACATGATCGACTTCGGTCTGGACAACCTGCCGGGCGGCCCGCTGATGGTGGAGGGCTTCACCTACATTCCAAACCGCTTTGCCCTCGGCTTTGCCGAAGCGCCGCGCGGGGACGACATCCACTGGAGCATGACCGGCGACAACCAGAAGCTCTACCGCTGGCGCTGCCGTGCGGCGACCTACGCCAACTGGCCAACCCTGCGCTATATGCTGCGCGGCAACACGGTCTCCGACGCGCCGCTGATCATCGGCAGTCTCGACCCGTGCTACTCCTGCACCGACCGCATGACCGTCGTGGACGTGCGCAAGAAGAAAAGCCAGGTGGTGCCGTACAAAGAGCTTGAGCGCTACAGCATCGAGCGTAAGAACTCGCCGCTGAAATAAGGATTCGTCATGTTTACCTTTATCAAAAAAGTGATCAAAACCGGCACGCAGACCAGCCGCTATCCGCTGGAGCCGATGCCGGTCGACAAAAACTTTCGCGGCAAGCCGGAGCACAACCCGCAGCAGTGCATCGGCTGCGCGGCCTGCGTCAACGCCTGTCCGTCGAATGCCCTGACGGTGGAAACGGATCTCAAAACCGGCGAGCTGGCCTGGCAGTTTAACCTTGGACGCTGCATCTTCTGCGGCCGCTGCGAGGAGGTCTGCCCGACGGTTGCCATCCGCCTGTCGCAGGAGTACGAGCTGGCGGTGTGGAAGAAAGAGGATTTCCTGCAGCAGTCGCGCTTTGACCTGTGCCGCTGCCGCGTCTGCGAGCGCCCGTTCGCCGTGCAAAAAGAGATCGACTACGCCATCGCGCTGCTGCAGCACAACGGCGACGCGCGCGCGGAACATCACCGTGAAAGCTTTGAAACCTGTCCGGCGTGCAAGCGACAGAAGTGCCTGCTGCCGTCCGACCGCATTGATATCACCCGCCACATGAGAGAGGCCAGCTGATGGAAAACCTACTGGGCCCGCGCGACGCAAACGGCATTCCGGTGCCGATGACGGTGGATGAATCCATCGCCAGCATGAAGGCGTCGCTGCTGAAAAAAATCAAACGCTCGGCCTACGTCTACCGCGTGGACTGCGGCGGCTGCAACGGCTGCGAGATTGAGATCTTCGCTACGCTGTCGCCGCTGTTTGACGCGGAGCGCTTCGGCATCAAGGTGGTGCCGTCCCCGCGTCATGCGGACATCCTGCTGTTCACCGGGGCCGTCACCCGCGCCATGCGCTCGCCCGCGCTGCGCGCCTGGCAGTCCGCGCCGGATCCGAAAATCTGCATCTCGTACGGCGCCTGCGGCAACAGCGGCGGCATCTTCCATGACCTCTACTGCGTCTGGGGCGGCACCGACAAAATCGTGCCGGTGGACGTCTACATTCCGGGCTGCCCGCCGACGCCCGCTGCGACGCTGTACGGCTTCGCGATGGCGCTCGGCCTGCTGGAGCAGAAAATCCACGCTCGCGAGCCGGGCGAACTCGACAACCAGCCGGCCGCCATTCTGCACCCGGACATGGTGCAGCCGCTGCGGGTGAAGGTTGACCGCACGGCGCGCAGGCTGGCGGGGTACCGCTACGGGCGCCAGATTGCCGATGACTATCTGCGCCTGCTGAGCCAGGGTGACCACCAGGTCGCACGCTGGCTGGAGGCGGAAAACGATCCGCGCCTCAATGAGATTGTGGCGAACCTGAACAGCATCGTCGACGAGGCGCGTATCCGATGAGTGAAACGGTGGTGTTCAGCCAGCTGAGCCGTAAGTTTATTGATGAGAACGATGCCACGCCGGATGCGGCGCAGCAGGTGGTCTATTACAGCCTGGCGATTGGGCATCACCTCGGGGTGATTGACTGCCTGGAGGCCGCGCTGAGCTGTCCGTGGCCGGAATACCTGGCGTGGATTGCCACGCTGGAGGAGGGCAGTACGGCGCGGCGCAAAATGGAAGGCGTGCCGAAGTACGGTGAGATCGTGATCGATGTGAACCACATTGCCATGCTCGCCAACGCCTTTGACGCGGCGCTCGGCAGACAAACCCCGGAGCAGCAGGCGTGGAGCAAAACGCTGCTCGGCATGCTGCATGATATTCATCAGGAGAGCGCCATCTACCTGATGGTGAGGAGATTACGTGACTGACGTTTTACTGTGTGTCGGCAACAGCATGATGGGCGATGACGGCGCGGGTCCGCTGCTCGCAGAGATGTGTGCCGCCAACCCGCAGGGCGACTGGGTGGTGATTGACGGCGGCAGCGCGCCGGAAAACGACGTGGTGGCCATCCGCGAGCTGCGCCCGGACAGGCTGTTAATCGTCGATGCCACCGATATGGGGCTCAACCCCGGCGAGATCCGCCTGATTGACCCGGACGACATCGCCGAGATGTTTATGATGACCACCCACAATATGCCGCTGAACTACCTCGTGGATCAGATCAAAGGTGACGTGGGCGAGGTGCTGTTTTTGGGCATTCAGCCGGATATTGTCGGGTTTTATTACCCGATGACGCCGCCGGTGAAAGAGGCGGTGGACGTGGTGTATTCACGGCTAGCGGGATGGGTTGGGAACGGAGGGTTTTCTCAGCTCTGAGCAGCGCCCGGTGGCGCTACGGTATGAACCGGAAACATGGGTAACACTTTAGACCGGATACATGGGTAACAGTTA
>OGSF01000018.1_pt1 | contig 145849 bp, 160 predicted proteins | sample 1573811 | NCBI WGS metagenome assembly OGSF01 (sample SAMN03295835, study PRJEB24534) | human gut metagenome | isolation source: fecal sample 3 from infant 5 | host: Homo sapiens | place: USA: Pittsburgh, PA | collected 2014-07 | reverse complement strand
GATGTGTTTGCGGGAAAAAAATCGGCCCAGATCCGCGAAATTTTAATCAGCGAGTCAGCTTGGGAAGAAATGACCTGCTTATTCGCACCTTCCTTAGCTGAGTCTGGTTCATTATTCATTCAGCATTTACTAAGGTTAACGAGAAAGCGTGATTAAAAATTGTCAGGTCATTTTCTTAAAAAAAATGAGCCGTTCATAAATATGATGTGGGTTGAATATCTATGGTCACGTCAGGCGTAGGCTGGCTTTCTCTTAATAAAAGGATGCGGGGAAAAGATGGCCTTAAAAGGAACGATGCTGCTAAATGGTGCTGACTATGCGCCTTTTAACCTGTACGGCGTTGGCGTGTTTATGGCGCATTCCGGGCAGGGAATTTACAGAAACAACGGATTTTGTGGTGCAGTTAAAGGGTCGGGTCCAATTCCCCCAGGTAAATACTGGATTGTTGACAGAGGGACTGGAGGTTTCTTTTCAGGTTTAAAAGCGAAGGTTCAGGATCGGTGGAATAAGGTCAGGTCCGGTGCAGAATTTGGCCGCGATGAGTGGTTTGCTTTGTACAAGGATGACTGGGAATCGATGATGGTACCTGGATTGATAACGTCTATCGGGGTTTGTTTCGGCTGCATCCGGGTACGGTATCTGAAGGATGTATCACGATTGCCCATAATTCTGATTACGCACTGATTCGGAATGCTCTCATGAGTACAGAGCTTATTCAGGTTCCCTGTATGCGTTCACTGATGGCACGCGGTTGGGTTGAGGTGAGTGAAAGTGGATATACCAACGCGTGCCCTTAAATGGGGCATCAGGCTGTTCAAAACGGTCTGGTTTCTATGCATCAGCATTTTAGTAGGCCGCACATTGGGACCTGCTGAACGCTATCTTGATCATGACGTGGTCTCATCTCTATGTGATTTTATTTATGGTGATGTGAATGCTGAAACACTATACGACACATATACCAATATCGATATCGATATTTTAATCGTACTGACCCTCGCTACGGTTATTTACCGCTTAACAACGCTACTACTCAATAAAATAAGGAAATAAAGAATGCCTATTCCTCCCTACATGTGGCTAAAAGACGACGGTGGAGCACATATTAAAGGTTCTGTAGATGTTCAGGATCGTGAAGGTAGCATTGAGATCATAGGACTGAGTCATGGCCTAAACCTCCCGGTAGACAGCGCTAACGGCAAGATCACCGGCACGCGTCAACACTCATCTATGCGGATTGAAAAGGAAGTTGATAGCGCCACGCCCTACCTTTACAAAGCAGCATCTACCGGTCAGGCACTCAAAAGCGCTGAAATTAAGTTCTATCATATTAATGATGCCGGACAGGAAGTCTGTTATTACACTGTACTAATGGAGAACGTAAAGGTTACGGGTGTTAACTGCAGCGTGCCGAACGTGAAAATCGCTGCCAACGATAAAATGAACCATGTTGAAAGCGTAAGTCTGCAGTACGAAAAAATTACCTGGCGCATCGTCGACGGGAACATAATGCACAGTGATGCCTGGAACGAACGCCCTACAGCATAACGCTAAGGGGCGCGATGCCCCTTACTCTCTCACTTTCCTCTCCAGGCTGTGCGCAATCCTGTTCATGAACTTCCCTCATGTTGCATTGAAATTAAGTCACTTCCCCTGCGCCACGGGCTCAGGCATAAATTATGCATTGGTAACTTCTTAGCAACATGAACTTAGGATGCATAACCACAATGAGCAAAGCTTTCACATATACCCTTAAGCGCAGTTGCTTCGATGAGAATTACAACCCGTCAGAAAATACGCGTACGACCACCAACTTCGCCAACCTGGCGCGCGGGGAAAAGCGTCAGGAGAACCTGCGCAATACGCTGGTGATGATCAACAACCGCTTTAACGCCTTAGCGCGCTGGGATAACCCAAACGCCGATCGCTATGCGGTTGAGCTTGAAATCATCTCTGTCGATTTGAATATTGGCGCGGAAAAGCCGTTCCCGGCCATTGAGATACTGCAAACCACCATTGTCGACAACAAAAACAACCAGCGTATCCCTGGCATCGTCGGGAATAACTTCTCGTCTTACGTGCGGGATTATGATTTCAGCGTGCTGCTGCTGGATCACAACAAGAACCAGCAGCACTTCAGCATTCCGGAAAAATTTGGCGAACTGCACGGCAATATCTTCCGCCATTTTGTGAATTCACCTGAATACAAAGAGAACTTCACAAAAGGACCGGTGATTTGCCTGAGCGTCTCCAGCAAAGATACCTATCGCCGCACCGGTAACCAGCACCCCGTGCTGGGCGTTGAGTACCAGCCGGATGGCGAATCGCTTACGGAGCAGTACTTCGCGAAGATGGGCCTGAGCGTGCGCTACTTCATGCCGGAACACAGCGTGGCGCCGTTCGCGTTCTTCTTTACCGGGGATTTGCTGAGTGATTACACCGACCTCGAACTGATCGCCACCATCAGCACGATGGAGACGTTCCAGAAAATCTATCGCCCGGAAATTTATAACGCCAACTCGGCGGCGGGGCTGTGCTACCGACCGGATCTGAACCAGCAGGATCACTCCTTAACCAAAATTGTGTATGACCGGGAAGAGCGAAGCCGCCTGGCGATTGAACAGGGTCGGTTTACCGAAGAGTACTTTATTAAGCCTTACAAACACATTCTTGAGCAGTGGTCTGATAACTACACGCTTTAATACATTAAAAAAGGTCTTTTATTATGAAAACATTGCTCCCGACTTCAACGGCTGGCAGCCTGCCAAAGCCGACCTGGCTTGCGCAACCTGAGACGCTCTGGTCACCGTGGAAGTTACAGGGTCAGGAACTGCTGGCAGGCAAGCAGGATGCGCTGCGCCTGTCTCTGGATGAGCAGATCCGCGCGGGAATCGATATCGTCAGCGACGGGGAACAGACCCGCCAGCACTTCGTCACCACCTTTATTGAACACCTGAGCGGCGTCGATTTTGAGAACCGCCAGACGGTGCGCATTCGTAACCGCTATGACGCGAGCGTGCCGACCGTGGTTTCCGCGGTTGCGCGCCAGAAACCGGTCTTCGTCGACGATGCAAAATACCTGCGCCAGCTCACGGACAAGCCGATCAAATGGGCCCTGCCGGGGCCGATGACCATGATCGACACCCTGTATGACGCGCACTATAAAAGCCGCGAAAAGCTGGCCTGGGAATTTGCCAAAATCCTTAACCAGGAAGCGCGAGAGCTAGAGGCCGCAGGCGTGGACATTATCCAGTTCGATGAACCGGCGTTTAACGTCTTTTTTGATGAGGTCAACGACTGGGGCATCGCCGCGCTGGAGCGCGCCATTGAAGGGCTGAAGTGCGAAACCGCGGTCCACATCTGCTACGGCTACGGCATCAAGGCCAATACCGACTGGAAAAAGACGCTCGGCTCGGAGTGGCGCCAGTACGAAGAGGCCTTCCCGAAGCTGCAGACCTCTAACATCGACATCATCTCCCTGGAATGCCACAACTCCCGCGTGCCGATGGATCTGCTGGAGCTGATCCGCGGTAAAAAAGTGATGGTTGGGGCGATCGATGTGGCAACCAACACGGTTGAAACGCCGGAGGAAGTGGCCGATACGCTGCGAAAAGCGCTGCAGTTTGTCGACGCCGACAAGCTGTACCCGTCAACCAACTGCGGCATGGCGCCCCTCTCCCGTCAGGTTGCCAACGGCAAGCTTAGAGCACTCAGCGCTGGCGCAGAAATTATCCGCCGGGAGCTTGGCGCGTAATTCCCTTACGCTGCCAGTACGGCGGCGTACCAAAGCGCTCGACGTAATAATCAATCACCGCCCTGACGTTCAGGGGCGGATGTCGGGCATCAGGGTAGATCGCCGCGATAGCCTGTTGTTCCGTAGTGATGGCGCACTCCAGCGCGGGCAGGAGCGGAATCAGCTCACCGCGCTGGAGCGGCTCGCTCACCAGCCAGTCCGGAAACAGCACAATCCCCATCCCTCCCCGCGCCGCAGCCAGCAACGCTTCCGCATTATTCGAGGTCATCAATGGCGTCACGGGATAGTGTGTCCACGCCTCGCCCGCCCTGCGCAACAGCCAGCGGTTAGGCCCTGACGATCCGCGATACACCAGGCAATGATGGCGGTTCAGATCGTCCTGCACTTCTGGCGCACCGTGTTTACGCACGTAGTCTGGCGACGCGGCCAGATGGTACACCTGCTGCCCAAACACCCGCGCGCGAAACGACGAGTCCGTCAGCACGCCAATGCGGAAGATAAGGTCTGCCGCATCCCGGTGGGGGTCGATAAAATCATCGGTCAGCGTCAGCGTCAGCTCTACGCTCAGGCGAGGATAGCGTGCCGACAGGCCGGGAAGTCCTGGGGCTATGTGCTTCTGGCCGAAAAACACCGGTCCGTTAATGCGGATCGCACCGGACGGCTCCACCGCACGCGCGTCCAGCTCCCGGCGCGCCTCTTCAAGATTCTCCGCCATCGACCGGGCGTAGCGAATAAACAGATGACCGCTTTCCGTGGGAATGACGGCCCGCGTATTGCGATAGAAAAGCTGCTGCCCGAGCGCATCCTCGAGCTGGTGGATCACGCGCGATATCTGCGAGGCCGATATCCCCTGCCGCCGCGCCACGACGGAGAAGTTCTGCGCTTCATACACGTCGATAAAGATCAGCAGCGCGCGGATGTTGATGTTGCTGGCGTCAACCATTAATGCATATCCTGCAAAGGTGTTTGCAGCATTATGGCATTTTTCTCATTGCACAACCCACGTAATCTTCTTCGCCTGAAAACGGAGGAAGAAGAATGCAGTTGGTTTTGATTTTACTGGTGATCGCTGGCGGGATGGGCCTCTCCGTCGAGGCGGGACTGCTGGGCCCCCTGGGGGGGAAAGTCGGGGATTTATGGGCGACGTTCAGCATTTTTGGCGTCGGCGCCGCGCTGACGTTTTTGCTGATGCTGTTTTTCAGCCCGCGCAACAGCCCGTCGTTTTTCGCACAGCCCGGCTGGCAGCTCCTCGGCGGGGTGCTGGGTCCGATCTACGTCGTCATACTGACGCTCGCCACGCCGACTATCGGCATCGCGCTGACGATGATTGGCATTCTGGCAGGTCAGGTTTTTAAAAGCCTGATCATTGACCACTTTGGCCTGCTGGGTACGCCGCACAGGAAGATAAACGCAAGACGCATCGTGGCGCTGGTTTTTATTATTGCTGCACTGGTACTGGTCGCAAAGGGGTAAACACATGACACTGATGATGATAATTCTGGCCATCTGCGGCGGCGCGACGCTGAGCATACAGGCCGCAATTAATGGGCAGCTCGGCAGCAGCGTGGGCGTTTTCAAGAGCGCGTTTCTAACGTTTTCCGTCGGCGCGCTGGTGACCGCCCTGCTCATTTTCTTCTTTGAGCCTAAGCAGGCGGTCACGCTGCTGGACGTGCCGAAATGGCAGCTCCTCGGGGCGATGTTTGGCGTGCCCTATATCGTGATAATGGTGCTCGCCGTACAGCGGATCGGCACCGCCGTCGCCACGGTGGCGGTGATATTCGGCCAGCTCGCCATGAGTATGCTGATTGATAACTTTGGCTGGCTGGGCAATCCCGCCATTTCGTTTTCACCGAGCCGTCTGAGCGCGGTGGTATGCCTGGGGATTGCCCTGTACTTCATCTACTCCAGCAGCAAAACCGGCAGCGTCCGCAACTAAGCTGAGGTCTTACGGGTAAAGAACAGCATCACCGTGGCGACGGTGACGCCCAGTTTCTTCATCTCGGTTTTATTAAACAGATGGTTCTCATCCTGCAGGTACATCCAGTCGTCAAAGTTCAGTAGCCAGGTGCTGCCGTTGGCCTTCACGTTCATGCTGTAATGCCAGTTGAACGCGTTGCCGGCGGCCTGCCCCGTTGCTACCCCTTCAATATCCCCCGCCGTGCCTTCGTAGCGATCGCTCCCCACGCGGCGGATATGCCAGACCCGCTGCTGCTTCTCGCCGTCGTCGTAAACGAAGTGCTCGTTCAGCGTCAGCGTATCGCCGATAACGTCCCCGGCAATCTCAACGTGAAAGCGGCGGATTTGCTTGCCGCTGCGATCCTGTACCATCCCCCACGCTTCGGTTTTGCCCTGGAAGTAATGGAAGATATCCAGCCGCGGCTGCTGCTGGCGATACTCGGTCACCTCCGTGCTACAGCCTGCCAGCAGCATCGTCAATGCCAGCGCCATCATCAGGATACGTTTCATTTTTGGCCTCCGATTAACTGCTGACGCAGCTCAGGGTATTGCGTACGAGGGTCGAGCCAGATGGCCAGGAAGCGGGTGCTGAACGCTTCTGACTGACGCGGTCCGAGTGGAATAAAGGCTTTTTGCGCCGCTGACGCGCGATACCAGAACTGCCCCTGCCCGTCGTCGAGCACAAACGCCAGCTGTGCGCCCGGCCGGACATCCGGCCACAGAGAGCGGAGCATCTGTAACCAGGCTTCGCTTCGGGGTTCCCGTTGCAGGATCCCCTGCGCCTGCCACTGGTCGCGGGTCGCCTCGACCAGCTCATCGCGATCGATATCGCGCGCATAGGTAATAATCAGCGCCTGATCCTGGTTCTCCCGACCGTAACGCCCGTCCGGCGTACGCAGCTGGGAGGTATAGACGGTGAACGGCCCCCAGGTGAGCGTGGCGTCACCCACCTTCCGCCAGGCCAGCCAGTCGGCGGCCTGGGCAACAGGAACAACCAGCGTCAGACAAAGCAACAAAACCGCAGCTCTCATTTTTGTCTCCCCATCAGCAGGTGGAAAAACAGCATCAACACCAGCCAGCCCGGCGCCATCCAGCTGACGACGATAAAGGTCGGCTCCAGAAACGTGATGGCACCCAGCCGCTCGCCAATCAGGTACGCCACCGGCCCTCCCACGGCGGCCAGCAGGGTGAGCAGCCAGCCGGGCAACGTGGTGGTGCGCGTAAGCTGCGTCCAGACGGTGGCGAACATCAGCCATAATGCCACCATCCATAGCGGCATCAGGGCATCACCCGTGAAGGCGATCAGCCCCGTCAGCGCCCAGAGCGTATCCAGCAAACTGCCCGCCGCGGCCAGCCCAATGGCGTAAAAACGATATACAGACGGCAAGAGCAGGCACGCCAGGATCGCCAGCCCGAGCCAGATAATCAGGCCCTGTTCGCGAAAGAGCACCACCAGCGCCCAGTAGAGATCGAACGCGACGGCCAGCAGGAAGACCTGAAGATATCGTCTCATACGCGCTCTGCGGTCAGCTGCACCACGCTAATGGTGCGGGCGTTAAACCCGGCTTCACAGTAGCCAAAGTAATAAAGCCACATGCGGCGGAACCGGTCATCAAAGCCGAGCTTTTCAATCTCCTGCCAGGCGTGGACAAAGCGCTGCCGCCAGTGCGCCAGCGTGCGGGCGTAGTCCGGCCCCATGTCGAAGAGATTGCGCACCACGAAATCGGTGTGGCGCGTCATCAGCTCGTTCATCGCGGTGATGCTCGGCAGGAAGCCGCCCGGGAAAATGTAGCGCTGAATAAAATCGACGCTTTTGCTGTAGTCGCGATAGCGCTGGTCCTGAATGGTGATGGCCTGAATCGCCATTCGTCCACCCGGGCGCAGCCGCGCCTGACAGGTCCGGAAGAATGTAGGCAGATAGCGTTGCCCGACGGCTTCAATCATCTCTATTGAGACCAGCTTGTCGTACTGCCCGGTGAGGTCGCGATAGTCGCAGAGCAGCACCTCAACACGATCCTGCAACCCGGCGCGGGCGATCCGCTCGGTTGCCCAGACGTATTGCTCCTGCGACAGCGTGGTGGTAGTCACCCGACAGCCATAATGACGGGCCGCGTATTCCGCCATCGCCCCCCAGCCGGTGCCGATTTCCAGCAGGTGGTCGGCCTCGCTAAGCGCCAGCTGGTCGCACAGGCGCGCCATTTTGGCCTGCTGGGCCGTCGTGAGATCCTGCTCGTCTGCGGTAAAGAGCGCGCTGGAGTAAAGCAGTTCCCTGTCCAGAAAATGAGCATAGAAGGTGTTGCCCAGGTCGTAATGGGCGGCAATATTTTCACGCGCCTGCGCGCGGGAGTTACGCCGCGTCCAGTGGCGCAAACGCTCCAGCGGTCGGCCAAGCAGCCGGAACCCTTTCTCAAGACGGCCAAGCACCTCGCCGTTGAGGGCCAGGATTTGCAGAAGCGGCGTGAGCTGCGCGGTTTCCCATTCGCCGTCCATCCAGGCTTCAGCGGCGGCAAGGCTCCCGCCCGTTAAGACGCGCCAGTAGACGGCGGGCGTGAGGATCTGCACGTCGGCGTGCAGCGCGGAGGATGTCTCGCCAAAATGGAAGGTCTGCGCCCCTTCACGCAGGGTGAGCGAACCACCGCGGATGCCGCTTAACAGACGAAACAGCAGCCATCGCGCGAGGCGGACGTTGCGCGGGATATCGGGTTCTAACGCAAAGACGGGATCGGTCATGAGCGTTCACTCCTGCTGACGGGATGGTTATACAGCGGCACGCGCTTGAGCCACAGCCTCAGCGCCTGCCAGTAAATGGCGAAAACGGTTTTCAGGGTCATAAGCGGGATGCGCAGCAGCAGCGCGCGCAGTGCCGGACGGGTCAGCGGCTCCCGGCGCAGGGCGAGCGTGGCGTCGAACACCTTCGCTTCCTGATGATTTTCAATGTGCATATGCAGCGTGTTATCCGGATCGTTGAAGCGCCAGTGGTAGATCATGTCCATCGGGTTGAAGGGGGAAACGTGAAACGCTTTTTCCGTGGGCTGGGCATGTTGCCCGTCGACCGCGTAATAATGACGCTCGTTCCACGGCGTGTTGCGAACCTCCGCCAGTACCCAGCGCAGAGTCCCCTTCCCGTCATAGCAGTAGTAAAAGTTGACCGGGTTAAAATGAAACCCGAAATACCGCAACTGCGTCAGAAGCATGACCCGCCCGTCCGGCCGTTCCCCGGTCAGGCTCTCCAGCCTGCTGAGCACGTTCTCTTTGAGCGGCGTGCCGAGCGGATAATCCGCGTCATGGAACGCGGCGGCGGCAAAGCGATTGCGGCGCACGCCGACGGACGCCAGCAGCGGCAGCTCATCAAGATCCAGCCAGGCCATAAAGACGCTGTAGCGAAATTCATGGGTTTTCGGCTGAAGGCGGCGGTGGCGCAATACGCCATGATAGAGGCAGCTGTTCATCTCAGTTCCCCTCTCCGGCCGCTATCGCGTTGACCACGTCCAGCGCGCTGCGCACGCCGTCTTCATGAAAACCGTTGTACCAATAGGCTCCGCAGAACCAGCTCCGCTGGTGACCGTTGATCTCGCCGCGCCGCGCCTGCGCCCGCCAGCTTTGCGGGTTAAACAGCGGATGCTCATAAACGAAGCGTTGCAGAACGAAGCGCTCATCCACCGCCGCGTCCGGGTTCAGTGTGACGCAGAATAGCGGGCTGCCCGCAGGCAGCCCCTGCAGAATGTTCATGTTGTAGGTCACACAGGCGCTGGCCTGCTCCTGCGCGCTCAGCCGGTAATTCCAGCTCGCCCAGGCGCGCGGCCGCACCGGCAGCCAGCGCGGGTCGCTGTGCAACACCACCTCGTTGCGCTGCCAGCCGATATCGCCCAGCACCTCGCGCTCTGCGGAGGTCGGGTCGTCAAGCATCGCCAGAGCACTGCCGGAGTGGCAGGCAAATATCACCTGGTCGAAGGTATGGCTGCCGTTTTCAAGCTGGAGCGTGACCCCGTCCTCGTGGCGGCTCACCCGCTGAACCGGTGAATTGAGATGCAGCGTCAGCCGATCGCCCAGTTTGTCCAGCATCGCGCGGATATACTCTCGCGAGCCGCCCGGCACCACGTACCACTGCGGGCGATGGGTGATATCCAGCAAACCGTGGTTTTGGAAGAAACGTAAAAAAAGCGGCAGCGGGAAACGCTTCATCTCCTGCAGCGAGGATGACCAGATGGCGGCCCCCATCGGCAGAATATAGTGGCGCGCAAAAAACGGCGTAAAGCCGTGCTGGTCCAGAAACGTCTGCAGCGTGGCGTTCGGGTCCACTTCCCCGTCCAGCGCCTGTTTTGCCAGACGATTGAAGCGGACGATTTCACCGAGCAGCCGCCAGAATGTCGGATTGACGAGATTTCGGCGCTGGGCAAACAGCGACGTCAGGGTGTGGCCGTTGTATTCCAGCCCCGTCTCAGGGTTGTGTACTGAAAAGCTCATCTGGGTTTTTTGCCCGCTGATACCCAGCTCGCTGAGCAGGCCCATAAAGCGCGGATAGGTGCGGTCGTTGTAGACGATAAACCCGGTATCGATCGCGTATGTGCCTTGTGGCGTCGTCACGTCAACCGTTGCGGTATGGCCGCCCGGTGTGGATCCCGCTTCAAACAGGGTCACCTGATGGTGCCCGGCCAGTCGCCAGGCGCACGTCAGCCCGGCAATGCCGCTGCCGATAATTGCAATGTTCATGAACGCACCATCCTGCGCAGCAGCGTGCGCTGAAGAAAAGCAGGCAGCCCTGAGAGCAGCCGCAAAATGAAGCCAAATCCGGCAGGAAACGCGATGTGCATTTTCCCGGCCGCCAGCCCGATACGGATCGCCTTCACCGCCTCATCGACGGTCACCCGACCCGGCATGGCAAAATCGTTTTTTCGCGTCAGGGGCGTATCGACGAAGCCCGGAGAGACAACCGTGACGGTAATCCCTTTTGGCTCCCAGTCCAGGCGCAGGCTTTCGGCAAACCAGCTCAGCGCCGCTTTGGACGCACCGTAGGCCTCTGCGCGAGGGAAAGTCAGCCAGTGGGCCATCGAGCTCACCAGCACCACGCGGTTGCCGCGAACCAGCTGCGGCTGCAGCGCCTCAAGGCAGTTCACCGGCCCGAGGAAATTGGTGTTCATGACCCGCTCCACCAGCGCTGCATCCACCACGCCACCGTCGAGGTATTCGCAGGTACCGGCGCAGAGAATAATCAAATCGGCGTAGCTGCCGGTCAGCGCCTGTCGGCAGGCCTCCCGGTCCGTCATATCGAACAGGCGAACGGTGAGATTGGGGCAGGTCTGATGCAGCGCTTCCAGACGCGCCGGATCGCGCCCGCAGGCAATCACATGATAGCCGTCAGCGGAGAAGGATTTCGCCAGCCCGGCGCCAATGCCCGAACTTGCACCGGTAATCAGTACCGTCTTCATGATTTGACCCTCCGCTTCACGCCGCGTACCGCCCAGCCCAGCAGAGGAAGATGTTCGTAGATCATCTCTCCCGCATCGTAGTAGTCGCGCTGGTGGGTGATGAGATCGTTTTCCGTCTCCACCACCGAGCACCCCGGCAGATCGAGCGGTTCGCCTCCGGCAATGCGCGGATGCGACCAGTGCATCACCCAGGTGACAACAAACCGGTTCCCGCTGCAGAGCGGCGGGTCGATAGAAAAACGGCAGTTCTCGACGTTGGCCAGCAGATGGGTGAAATAGCGCTGAAGCGCAAAGATACCGTCGTGCTCGCCGAACGGATCGACAAGCGTGGCATTTGAATGGTAAAGCCCGACCAGCGCGGACGGCGGCTGGCTATCCAGTGCGGCGTAGTACTCGACAAACCGACTCACGACAGAGGGCAAAGTGCTCATGGGTCACATCCTGGCTGTAAACAACGTGGCGTAATCGCATACTTAAAACTTACACAATTAACGTTACTTGTCCAAGTTTGTGCAAATTTATTTTTTATTACCCATAAATATCAACAACTTGATAACTCAATCATTTGACGGTTTTGTAGGCCGGGTAAGGCGTAGCCGCCACCCGGCTTTCACTTTCAGGTTATCCTTAAGGCAAATTCAGCGGTCATCTTCCAGGCTTATCCTTTTTATTCATAAGGATGCCTGACATGAAACGTTTCTTTCTCTCCCTCTTCTCAAGCCCGGAATCCTTACTGCAGGTGATGAGTCAGCAGGAAATTATTGAAGCCGTGGAAGATGGCGACCGCATCATTATCGACCAGGACGGGAACGCCTCGGTGAACTACAAAAGCAACGAGGTGCGGCAGGACTTTCTGCGTCACGTTAACGCGCTGAAGAGGGCCTGATATGGGAACGGCGATATTTATGGTGCTGATGGTCTGCGGGTACTGGTACACCAGCCGAGACCTGTCGACCCGCTTTAAAATCAAGCGTTCCTTTGGCTGGGACGTCTATTTTCTCGTTGCGCTTTACGGCTGTATTTTCGTTCTGCAGGGGGTGATTGCTACGGGGCTGCTCTGGCTGCTGCTGCTCACCCTTTCCGCCGCCAACAACGCCTTCCACTTTGCCTCACCAAAATACACCGACTGGCAAATCGACTTTATGAACTGGAGTTTTTTAGGCATTCAGGCGCCGGTGGTGGTGATGCTGGCGTTTGCCATTCTGTTTTGCCTCTACCGCTCTAACTGGGCAGGCAGCGCCAGGCTGGACGGCGAGAGTCGGAAAAAGCTCTACAAACGGCTTGCGCAGGCGAGCGGGATTGAACAACTGCTCTATCAGTGTATGGAGCAAGGCGAGCTGGCGCAGGTCACGCTCCGCTCGAGGCGGATTTACGTCGGTATGATCCACACCGCGACGCTGGAATATGAAAAAACGGCCAATATCGTGCTGATCCCGATGTTGAGCGGGTACCGGGATGCGAAGACGATGAACCTGCGCATCGAGAATAATTACAGCCGGTGGTATGCGGAGCATGACATTACGCTCGACTCGGAACCCCGCAGCGCCATGTCATTCCGCAAGGTGATTTTACTCAACCAGATTGAGAGCATCTCGCTGTTCGATCCCGCCAGCGCCAGCGCGCTGTCGCTGGCACAGCGGGACGAGAGCCCTGGCCCTAAAGAGACATCCCCATAATTCTGAGTATGCTCTGCTGTGAGGCTGTTTCAAAAAGGACATTCTTAATGCAGAGCATGCCCTGCTTCTGGTAGAACCGGTACGCTCCTGCGTTCTGCTCAAGCACTTCCAGCCAGAGAGAGTCCTTTCCCCTGCTTCGGGCCATGTCGATAATTTTATGGAACATGTCCTGACCATAGTGCTTGCCGGTCTCAGCAGGATCGAGGTAGAGCTTGTTGAGGAGAACGCCCCTCTTATCCGTTTCCGGAAGTATGGCGTCCCAGGTCACTTTCATGAATCCCACTGGCCGATCGGTTTCTGCCACAAACCAGGAAACATGGCTCTCGGTAAGGCTCTGCTCAATGACGGAGGGGGCATACTCGGCGTTCAGAAAATCCTTCATCTCCGCATCTGATACCCACAAATGCTGAAAATGCGCGGGATAGATACGATATCCCAACGCGCTTAATAGCGTTGAATCGGCCCCGGTGGCCTGTCGAATTCGAAGCGTCATGGAAGGTATCCCGCGTAATCACCCGCGTTGGGCATGTTGATAGAGATCCCAGCGGTTGCCGTACATATCTTCAAACACCACCACCGTACCGTACTCTTCCTCACGAGGTTCTTCACAAAAATGAACGCCTTTTGCTTTCATGGCATGGTAATCGCGCCAAAAATCATCCGTCTGAAGGAACAGGAAAACTCTGCCGCCGCATTGATTACCGATAAAACCTTCCTGCCTCTCGTTAGACGCACGAGCCAGCAAAATGTTGCAGTCGCTTTCCGGATTGGGCGAGACGACCACCCAGCGTTTACCCGGTTGCGGCGTATCCTCTACGAGGGTAAACCCCAGCTTGTCTGTGTAGTACTCAATGGCGCGATCGTAGTCATCAACCACAATAGCCACGCAGCCGAGGCATCGTTTCTGTGTTCTCATTTTTTCGTTTCCTTTGCCCTAATTGACTCATTATGAACGCTTTTCCACTGAATATGCACACATAAAAACAGCGATCGCATGCGCGACCCGACGAGCAATTCCTTCATCAGATAAGCTTTTTCTGGTGTCAGGCTGTATCTCAAGGCTTGTCATCTCTTCCGTCGTGACATCACGGCCTTTCTCAAGAAACAGGCTGCATCAATTGCCATCGGGTAACCCTGCCAGCGCCCTCTTCAACGACGCGATGACCTCATCCGTCTCCATGCCCATCTGCGCTTGAATAATGGCGCCGTCAATGAGCAGCATGATTTCATTGACGACGCGCTCATCCGCAATCTTCGTCAGCGACGCAATAATCTTCTTTGTTTCGATTTTATGATCGCGGCATATCGCTTTTATTTCGCTTTCAATATCTTCGGATTTGGCTTCGGCGCTGGCATTAATAAACGCACAGCCGTGAAACTCAGGCGAAATAAACCATTCATAAAGGGTAGCCGATAGAGCGTCCGCAGGCGTCTGGCCTTCAACGAGATGTCGACGAAGCGTGGCCTCAAACCAGTTAATCCATATTTCATGTCGATAGTGTAAATAGGCGAGAATAAGCAAGCTCTTACTCGGATAATGGCGATAAAACGTTACCTTCGTCACTTTCGCCTCTTTAATCAGCGTATCCACCCCCGTCGCTCTGAAGCCTGTGGAATAAAACAGATCGTGCGCCGTCAGTAATATTTTATCCCTGACGCTTATTTTTTTATCGTTGTTTTCGGATTCTGCTTTCATTTGTCGATGGCCTCAAAACGGATGTTGACAACGTTATTTTTCAGGCATAGATTAGCGCAAGTAGACAGACCTGTCTACATAATCACATAACGAGGTAATCGCCATGAACACACGTCCTCCCTTACCGCCCTTCACACGTGAAAGCGCTATTGAAAAAGTCAGGCTGGCAGAAGATGGCTGGAACAGCCGCGATCCGGCGAAAGTTGCGCTGGCCTATACGCTGGATACCCAATGGCGCAACCGTGCAGAATTCGCCACCAATAGGGAGGAAGCGCAGGCGTTCCTGGCGCGGAAATGGAAAAAAGAGCTCGATTATCGTCTGATTAAAGAGCTGTGGGCCTTTACGGATAACCGCATCGCGGTCCGCTATGCCTATGAATGGCATGATGATTCAGGCAACTGGTTCCGCTCGTACGGCAACGAAAACTGGGAGTTCGCACCGGACGGCTTGATGAAGCCCCGCTTTGCCTGCGTTAACGATATGCCGATAAAAGAATCCGAGCGACTGTTCCACTGGCCGCTGGGCAGACGCCCGGACGATCACCCCTCGCTGAGCGATCTGGGGTTATAGGCTCAACGCATCACTCCGGCTTCCCGGAGTGATGTGATTTACAGCGCGCCCAGCTGTTTCATCAGCGTCAGGTTGTCCTCAATATGCCAATTCGCTGCAATTTTACCGTCACGGATTTCATAGATATCCGTGGCGATAAAATCTATTTTCTGCCCCTTTCCTTTCAGCTTGCCAAATGTCCCGGTGAATGTGCCGTAAAAATGTAAATGTGAGACCACGCGGTCGCCTGAAATAATCATCTGCTCAACGTCGCAGCGCAAATCGGGCACGGCCGTGCGAAACGCCCGCGAGGCTAAAATAGCGCCTTCCGGCCCCTGCTTACGGCCTTCCGGCGGTGTTTTATCAACACAGTTTGCCGCCAGGGCATCACGCGCCAGAGTTTCATTACCGGTGTTCCAGAACGTGGCATATTCTCTGGCAACGGCTTCATTCGTCTTTAATTGCACCTGGGGCAGGCTCTTGTCCACAATCAGCTGTTTCGGCTGTACTCTTTCCCCCTGCGCGGAAATAGCATTGCCCGACAGACCAGCAAAAATAAGCGCCGCGATAGCGGGACGAAAGCACGTCGTATATTTCATGATGTCTCTCTACAGAGTGTTACGTTACCCGCAGACGATGCCCTGCGGATCACATTAATGAGGGGGTCAGTTAATTAACGCTCCGCCCTCAATATCAATGACCGACCCCGTGACAAACGGATTGTCCATGGCGAAAAGATACCCTTGTGCGATGTCCTGCGCCCTTCCCCAGGTTTTGGCTGGCAGGGTTTCCGCCGCGCCTGCGAGCATTTTTTCCCGCGCGGCGGCGTCCATCCCCGCATACGCTTCCGTGTCGGTCAGCCCCGGACTCACGACGTTGACGCGCAGCGGGGAAAGCTCTTTCGCCAGCACCTTTGTCGCGGCCTCAATGGCGGCATTCATCGTTGTTTTTACGATGGCGCCCGCCACGGTGCGGCGCGCCACAAACCCGCTGGTGAAGGTCAGCGTACCGCGGGGAGCGATGTTCCCGCTGAGATAGCGGGCGACATTCAGGCTTCCCCAGAATTTTGTATCAAAGGCCTGTCTTGCCGCACGGAGATCCAGTCCGGAAAGCAGCCCGCCCGGCGCCTGTGAGCCCGCCGTGACGACAATATTATTGACCTCGCCCAGCGTTTCACTGAGCGCAACAAGCTCTTCCTCACGGCTGATATCGAGCACGAGAGTGCTAACAGACGCGGCATGAGCGCCCAGTCGTTGCCGTGCCGCGTCCAGTTTCGCGCTATCGCGTCCCGCAAGCATAATCTCCTCGCCGCGCCCGGCAAGCAGGGTGCCCACGGCGAAACCAATGCCGGAAGCGCCGCCGATAATTAAGGTTTTACGGGTCATAACGTTTCCTCCTGCTGGGTGTACGTTGAGTAATCGGTATAGCCCGTGGCGGTGCCGCCAAACAGCGTGGCGGGGTCGCGCACCTGGGCCAGCGGCAAGCGGTGCGCCAGCCGGTGAGGCAAATCCGGGTTGGCAATAAACGGTCGTCCGAAGGCAATCAAATCGGCATAGCCCGCCGCCAGAATTTCTTCGGCTTTGGCAAGGTCATAGTTACCCGCGACGATCAGGGTGCCGCTGAAGGTCTCGCGAAGCGATTGACGAAATGCTCAGGAATCTGCGGCGCGTCGTCCCAGTCGGCTTCCGCCAGGTGGATAAACGCAATCCCCTTTTGTTCGCACCAGGCCGCAAGCGCGAGTATGGCTTCAGAGACCTGCGGGTCGTTCATCCCGCGCTGGGTAATAAACGGCGAAAGACGAATGCCCGTACGTTCGTGACCAATCGCCTCGGCAATCGCGCTTAACACGTCCTGGGCGAAGCGGATCCGGTTAGCCACCGTACCGCCGTACTCGTCCGTGCGTTTGTTGGAGGTTTGGCGCAGGAACTGGTCGATCAGATAGCCGTTTCCGCCGTGGACCTCCACGCCATCAAACCCGGCCTGAACGGCATTCAAAGCGGCCTGGCGATAGTCCGCGACGATGTTCTGAATGTCCTTGCGTGAGAGCGTTCTCGGCTGCGGGCAGTCAACCATCTGGCCTTCTCCACGCTCATTCACCACCCACACCTGCGCGTCCGGGGCCAGCGCTGACGGGGCGACGGGCTGACCGTCATGGTGAAAACTGGCGTGAGACATTCGCCCAACGTGCCAGAGCTGAGAAAAAATGACCCCGCCCGCCTGATGTACGGCCCCCGTCGTGAGCTGCCATCCTGAAACCTGCTCCGGCGAATGGATGCCGGGCGTCCAGGAGTATCCCTGACCCTGAGGCGAGATTTGCGTGGCTTCGGTGATGATTAACCCCGCGCTGGCCCGCTGCCGGTAATACTCCGCCATCAGCGCGGAGGGAATGTTGCCCGGCTGAAGGGAGCGCGCGCGGGTCATCGGCGCCATGACGATACGATTTTTCAGGTCCAGCGAACCCAGCCTGTAGCGTTCAAAGAGTGAAGCAGGTTTCATGTTTTCATCCCTTATGGTTTGGATGAAATCACTTTACAGTCGGCATCTGATTTTGATAATTACGCTAAAAACAGATGCACTTTTCGGAAAAGATGAATAATGGGTAAACTCGAAGACATGGCCTTACTGGTGGAAGTCGCCAGGGCCGGAAGTCTTTCCGCCGCCGGACGACGCCTGTCGCTTTCTCCTGCCACGATGACCGCCAGGCTGAAGGCAATTGAGGAGCGTTACCAGACGCGCCTGTTTCATCGCTCAACGCGATCCCTCACCCTGACCCGCGCAGGCGAAGAGTTTTATCACGCCGCGCTGCGCGTGCTGGAAGAGGTGCATCACGCCGAGTCGCTGCTGACGCAAAAAGAGGGCGTGCTCAGCGGCAATATTCGCCTTTCCGCGCCCTCGGACTTTGGCAGACAGTATCTCAGCCCCGCCGTCATTGAATTTTCGCGTCACCATCCTGCCGTCAAATTTTACATCTCGCTAAAAGAACACGTTGAGGATCTGGTCGCTAACCGGCTGGATATGAGCGTGCGCTTCGGCAATTTGCCGGACAGCAGCCTTGTCGTCAGAAACATCCGCCCGAACCGTCGGGTGCTGGTTGCCTCCGGGGCGTATCTTAACGACCACGGTATCCCCGCCACGTTTGCCGATCTAGCCCGGCACCGGTGCCTGGCGCTGGAGTCTCAGGGCGTGGTGATGAACGAATGGCGCTTTGAACATGAGGGAGAGGAAAGCGTTGTTCGCGTCGAGCCCGCCATGGTGTGCGACGACGGGGCATTGCTTCGTCAGTGGGCCCTGGGCGGAGCGGGCATCGCCGGGAAATCGTGGTGGGACGTCAAAGACGACGTTGACGCCGGAAGACTCACGGTGCTGTTTGCCGACAGCTTCACCGGCTTTAGCCGCTACGATCGCAAAGATGTCGGGCTGCAGCTTGTTTACCCGCAGCGCAAGCTTCAGCCGCTTCAGGTTACGGCGTTCAGCCAGTTTTTTCTCGACTGGCTTAAAAAACATTAACGTAAAAAACAGTGATACACTTACTCCACCTGGCCGATTGTCCCGTCTTCACGACGTAAGACAGCACAACAGTAACCAAAGTACAAAATGGTCACTCGTTGCCAACCCTGGCCCGTCACGCTAAGCTTACATAATGACTAAAACTATGAACGCCCCATCAATACGTGGTCCACTTGACCATTCTGTGAGAGAGCAAATCGTCGAAGCGGCCTTTGAGCACTTCGGCCACTACGGCTATGAAAAAACCACCGTCGCCGAGCTGGCGAAATCTATCGGTTTTTCAAAATCCTACATTTATAAGTTCTTCGATTCCAAGCAGGCTATCGGCGAAGTGATCTGCGCTAACCGCCTGGAGCTGATCATGGCGGCCGTGCTTTCCGCCATTGAGGATGCGCCGTCAGCCAGCGAAAAACTCCGCCGTCTTTTTAAGTCGCTCACCGAGGCCGGCAGCGAGCTGTTTTTCCACGATCGCAAGCTCTACGACATCGCCGCCGTCGCGTCACGGGAGAAGTGGCCTTCGACGGAAAGGTATACCGAAAGCCTCCTGAAGCTGATTGAGACCATCATCATCGAAGGCAGACAGGATGGAGAGTTCGAAAGGAAGACGCCGCTGGACGAGGTCACCTGTGCCGTTTACATGGTGATGTGCCCTTACATTAACCCCGTTCAACTGCAGTACAACCTTGAAACTGCCCCAACGGCAGCGGTACTTCTCTCCTCACTGATTTTAAGAAGCCTGGCTCCCTGATTAGTGACCATTGACTTTATTGGTCACTAATCACAGAATGCGGAAACTGTCCTGTTACTTCAAAAGGGTTTCCCATGCTCAGGCTCACTTCAGCCCGCCTTGCCATATGTCTTCTGCCGTTTGCCCTCGCGGCATGCGGCGATATTTCCGCGAGTGACGATCCGCGCACCAGGCCACCGCTTGTCAGATCCGCCTCCGTCGAGAGGGCGAATCCAGCCGCTCGCACCTTTACGGGCGTGGTGGTGGCAAGAACGCAAAGCGACCTGGGCTTCAGGGTTCAGGGTAAAATCCTCGAACGCCTGGTGGATACCGGGCAGACCGTCAGACAGGGACAGCCTTTGCTGCGTCTCGATCCTGTTGACCTGAAATTACAGGCCCAGGCGCAGCAGCGCGCGGTGGATGCTGCCCAGGCGCGGGCGAGAAAAGCCACCAGCGATGAGGCGCGTTATCGCGGTCTGGTGGCGTCCGGCGCGGTGTCCGCCGCGGAGTACGATCAGATTAAAGCGGCGGCCGATACGGCCAGGGCGGATCTCAGCGCCGCCCGGGCGCAGGCCAACGTGGCGCAAAACGCCACGGGCTATGCCGTCCTGCTGGCGGATTCAGACGGCGTGGTGATGGAGACGCTTGCCGAACCCGGTCAGGTGGTCAGCGCCGGACAGGTGGCGATCCGCCTTGCCAGAGCGGGACAGCGCGAAGCGCTCGTGCAGCTTCCGGAGACGCTGCGCCCTGCCGTCGGCAGCGAAGCACGGGCCACGCTTTATGGCCGTGAACAACACCCGGTCACCGCCACGTTGCGCCTGCTGTCTGACTCCGCGGATGCCACAACCCGGACGTATGAAGCACGCTACGTGCTGGCAGGCCAGCTGGCGAACGCGCCGCTGGGGGCGACCGTCACGCTCAGCCTTGAAGACCCGAAAGCGGAAGGTCAGGCCATGCAGGTCCCGCTGGCCTCACTCTACGATGCGGGTAAAGGGCCCGGCGTCTGGCGCATTTCCGCCCAGCCGGCAAAGGTCACATGGACGCCGGTTACGGTGCTGAGCGTGGGCGAAGATGCGGTCCAGGTCACGGGCGGCGTGAAGCCCGGGGAGAAGATCGTTGCGTTAGGTGCCCATCTTCTGCACGAAGGTGAAGTTGTCAGGCTGGCAGAACAGCGCCATGCCGCTCCGGCGGAGAACGCGCCATGAGCCAAAGCCGCTTCAACCTGTCAGCGCTGGCCGTCCGCGAGCGTTCCGTCACGCTGTTTCTGATCGTTCTGGTGACGATTGCCGGTATTTACGCCTTTTTTGGACTGGGACGCGCGGAAGATCCGCCCTTCACCGTGAAGCAGATGACGGCGATTGCCGTCTGGCCGGGCGCAACCGCGCAGGAGATGCAGGATCAGGTGGCCGAACCGCTGGAAAAGCGCCTGCAGGAACTCAAGTGGTATGACCGTACGGAAACCTACACCCGCCCCGGCATGGCCTATATCACCTTGTCACTGCAGGACAAAACCCCGCCTTCTGAAGTGCAGGAGGAGTTCTATCAGGCGCGTAAAAAGCTTGGGGATGAATCCCAGCGTCTCCCGGCGGGCGTCATCGGCCCGATGATCAATGACGAATTCTCGGATGTCACCTTTGCCCTCTTTGCTCTGAAAGCAAAAGGCGAACCGCAGCGGCAGCTGGTACGCGATGCCGAAGGCCTGCGCCAGCAGCTTCTGCACGTTCCAGGGGTCAAAAAAGTGAACATCATCGGTGAACAGGCCGAGCGGATTTATATCGCCTTCTCCCATGACCGTCTGGCGACGATGGGCCTCTCACCGCAGGATATTTTCAATGCTCTCAACGGCCAGAATGCCCTGGCCGCGGCGGGCGCCATTGAGACCCGGGGCGCGCAGATTTTTATCCGCCTGGACGGCGCGTTCGATGAACTGCAGAAAATCCGCGATACGCCTTTAGTCGCCCAGGGCAAAACGCTCACGCTGTCGGATGTGGCAACGGTTGAACGAGGCTACGAAGATCCCCCGACGATGCTGATACGCAATCAGCATGAACCCGCCCTGCTGCTGGGCGTTGTCATGCGTGAGGGCTGGAACGGCCTGGCGCTGGGTAAAGCGCTGGATGCGGAGACGGCGAAAATCAACGATAGCCTGCCGCTTGGCATGACCCTGACCAAAGTCACCGACCAGTCCGTGAATATCCGCTCCTCGGTCGATGAGTTTATGATCAAATTCTTCGTCGCCCTGCTTGTGGTCATGGTGGTCTGTTTTGTCAGCATGGGCTGGCGCGTGGGGGTGGTGGTTGCGGCGGCGGTACCGCTGACGCTGGCGGTCGTTTTCGTGGTGATGGAAGCCGCGGGAATAAACTTTGACCGCGTCACGCTGGGCTCTCTGATCCTCGCCCTCGGTCTGCTGGTTGACGATGCCATTATCGCCATCGAAATGATGGTGGTGAAGATGGAGGAAGGTTACGACAGAATCAAAGCCTCGGCCTACGCCTGGAGCCACACCGCCGCGCCGATGCTGGCCGGTACCCTGGTGACGGCCATTGGCTTTATGCCGAATGGTTTTGCCCAGTCGACCGCCGGGGAATACACCAGCAATATGTTCTGGATTGTCGGCCTCGCCCTGATTGCCTCATGGTTTGTGGCGGTGGTGTTCACACCGTATCTTGGAGTGAAGATCCTGCCGGCGATCCCCAAAGTGGAAGGCGGCCATGCTGCCATCTATAACACGCCTCGCTATAACCGTTTTCGCCAGCTGCTTGGCCGCGTTATCGCCAGAAAATGGCGCGTGGCCGGATCCGTGGTCGCCATTTTCATTCTGGCCGTGCTTGGCATGGGGCTGGTAAAAAAACAGTTCTTCCCGACCTCCGATCGCCCGGAAGTGCTGGTTGAAGTGCAGATGCCCTATGGCACCTCGGTTGCGCAAACCAGCGCCGCTACCGCAAAAATAGAAGCGTGGCTGGGCAAGCAGCCGGAAGCCAAAATCGTCACGGCCTATATTGGTCAGGGCTCGCCCCGTTTCTATCTGGCAATGGCCCCCGAGCTGCCTGATCCCTCTTTTGCGAAAATCGTGATCCTGACGGACAGCGAGACGTCACGCGAGGCGCTCAAGTTCAGGCTCAGGGAGGCCGTCGCCAGCGGCCTTGCGTCCGAAGCCCGCGTGCGGGTGACGCAGCTGGTGTTTGGCCCCTACTCGCCTTTCCCGGTTGCCTGGCGCGTGTCGGGGCCGGACGTCAAACAGGTGCAGGACATCGCCGAACGGGTGAAAGCCGTGCTTCAGGCAAGCCCGATGATGCGAACCGTTAACACCGACTGGGGCTCGCGCGTTCCGGTGCTCCATTTCACTCTCGATCAGAACCGCCTGCAGGCGACCGGCTTAACCTCCAGCGCCGTTGCCGGGCAGCTTCAGTTCCTGCTCTCCGGCGTGCCTGTCACCTCCGTGCGGGAAGATATTCGATCGGTAGACGTCGTTGCACGCGCGGCGGGAGATATCCGCCTTGACCCGGCAAAAATCGAAGGCTTTACCCTGGTCGGCAATGCGGGACAGCGCGTGCCGCTGTCTCAAATTGGCAAGATAGAGGTCGGCATGGAAGACCCGATCCTGCGCCGCCGCGATCGCACCCCCACGATTACCGTACGGGGCGATATCGCCGACAATCTTCAGCCGCCGGACGTGTCGGTCGCCATCATGAAAGAGCTCCAGCCGATCGTTGATTCGCTGCCGGCCGGCTACCGCATTGACATGGCGGGGTCGATTGAGGAGTCGGGCAAAGCCACGCAGGCCATGTTACCGCTGTTCCCGATCATGATTGCCTTGACGCTGCTGATCATCATTTTGCAGGTGCGCTCACTCTCCGCGATGGTCATGGTGTTCTTAACCGCGCCGCTGGGGCTGATTGGCGTCGTGCCGACCCTGCTGATATTTAATCAGCCGTTTGGCATCAACGCGCTGGTCGGCCTGATCGCCCTCTCCGGCATTCTGATGCGCAATACGCTGATCCTGATCGGTCAAATCGATCATAACCAGAAGGACGGCCTCGATCCGTTCCAGGCGGTGGTCGAGGCGACGGTCCAGCGAGCGCGGCCGGTCTTACTCACCGCCATGGCGGCCGTGCTGGCGTTCATTCCCCTGACGCATTCAGTGTTCTGGGGCACGCTGGCCTGGACGCTGATCGGCGGAACGCTGGGCGGGACGATCATTACCCTCGTCTTCCTGCCCGCGATGTATGCGATCTGGTTCCGGATCCGCCCGGTTGAACAACGCGTGCAGCCTGCCACGGAAAACGTGTAAACTACCATCAGTAGATAACTGACCTGAGGCAAGCATGGTTGTTAAGCGCTTAAGAAAAGAGGACCGCCGCGTGCAGCTGCTGGAGGTTGCGCGTGGAATCGTGCGTCAGCAAGGCACGGAGGCGTTGACCCTTGGCTATCTGGCAGAACGGGCTAACGTGACCAAGCCCATCCCCTACGACCACTTTGGCGATCGTGAAGGGCTATTGATGGCGCTGTACCAGGATTATAGCGATCGGCAGCTGGCAAAATTCCGCGAGACGCTGGCGGTGGACAGCAAAACGCTGGAGAAGACGATCCGCTTTTTCAGCGCGGCCTATATCGACTGTGCGATTGCCGCCGGGCCTGAAACCGGGCCAATCGCCGCGGCGCTGTCCGGTTCTCGCGCGCTGCAGACGTTTCGGGAAGCGTGCGTGGCCGAATGTGCCGACTGCCTGCGCACCGCGCTTTCGCCTTTTATCGTCTTAAAAGGCGTTCAGGGAGAAGCGGTACTGACGGCCATCATTGGCGCGGCGGAGGCGCTCAGCACCGCGGCGGGCAACGGCGTGCTCGCCCGAAATGTGGCAGAAGATATGCTCTGCGGCGCCATGACCGGGGTGCTGGAGACCTACGCGAATAGCACAAAATGATCGCAGGGGGCGGATTGACACCCAAGTTACCAATAGTAATATAGGCATCACTTCTCCCCCATCTGGAGGTCGCTATGTCTGCAACACATGCCATTAAAAACGCGCTGATCGTGACGGCACACCCGATCGACAATTCGTTATCCCATACGCTGGCAGCTCGTATTGCCGGGAAATTACGCGAGGAAGGTACGCAGGTTGAGATCGCCGATCTGCATGCTGAAGGGTTTAATCCGTCGATGACCCGCGCCGATCTCGATTTGTATCACGGCGATCCAAGCGCCCTCCCCGACGATATTCTGCGCGAGCAGCAGCGCGTCGAGCGCGCGGATATGCTGGTATTCGTCTTCCCGGTGTACTGGTGGTCGGTTCCCGCGCTGTTGAAAGGCTGGTTCGATCGCGTGTTAACCCTGAACTGGGCGTATAAGGTGGCCGACGACGGCCGGATTGTGGGCAACTTAAGGGATGTTCCCGTCCGCCTGATTGCCACTGGCGGGAGCGATCTTACCGGGTTCGACAAACACGGCTACTCGACGGCGATTCAGACGCAAATCATCGAAGGGGTATTTGGCTTCTGCGGGTTGAAGAACGTTAAGCTCGATATCCTTTACCAGGCAGACACGGCGACGCCCGAGCAGGTTGACGAATTCCTGAGCGAGATCGGCAACCTAAAATAATATCGGCTATCCAGCCAGCAACGGCGTGCCTCCTTCGCCATAAGGAGGCACGAGTTCTCGATGTTACTAACCGTCAGGGATCCTGCTGGCAAACCGGAACGCTCTTTCTTGTGATTATTCAAAAAATAACGAGAAAAGGCCTATCGTCATCACTACACTCATAATCACCTGAATCAAAATAATAAAAAACGCGATCCCACCCAATACCGTGATTTTTCGACGCAAAATGAAAGTTATGCCGGAAAGTACAGCACTGAACAGAATGGCTTTAAGTATATAGGAAAGCGGCACCATGGCCGGGTGACCGGTCTGTACTCCAGCAAGCCCAATGAGACCCAGTAGAAAATTACCGCAAATTCCCCCTCCCCAGAAAGTCATCGGTAAGCTCATCTGCCCCGCGACTAATCTTTTCAACATACGCACATCCTTTTTGTGATTTTTTATCGAAACACAACGGTTTTTATCCAGTCTCTCGCACAGTTGGATTGTGCAATAAGTCGAGCCGACAAATACGCAACTACCAAATATGCTGATATGATTTTGTTCATCTTTACATGCATATTGATGGTATTGAAAAGAACTATCGGCAGCAAATTTTTAAAGTTTAACGGCTCGTCCGGATATGATTTAAAAGATATATCAGCGAAGGTCATAACATGTTTACGTCAGTTCAGCCAACAACCACCCTCACCACCACCGGAACCTTCGGCGGTGCGAGCGTATCTGTAGTGAACGACTGACAAACAGAACCTCAATCCCCGCCGACATGGACGGGGAAATCTCTCTCCGTTCACCACCCTCTGAATGGAGAAAGAAAATGGTTTCATCTGACAATGCTCTCTTGATTATCGACATGCAGCAGGGCCTCTTTCGGTACCCGGTTTCCCCTCGCTCCGCCGATGCCGTTCTGGCCAATATCCGCTTGTTAATCGCCAACGCCCGAGACGCGCAGGTGCCCGTCTTTTTTGCCCGCCATATTGGGCCGGACGACTCCCCCTTCTCAGAAAAGGGGCCGTTAACACAGCTGATACCTGAACTGGACGTGAAGGAGCAGGACGTTGTTTTCACCAAGCGCTATCCCAGCTGTTTTCGGGATACGGTATTGCTGCGTGAACTTAATCAGAGAGGCATCAAACAGCTGGTCATTGCCGGGATGAAAACAGAGTTTTGCGTCGATACGACCTGTCGGGCCGCGCCGGAGCTGGGTTTCAGGACGGTATTAATTTCAGATGCGCATACCACAATGGATAATGACTGTTTATCCGCCAGCGACATTATTGCCCATCACAACAACACGCTGGCAGGCCCGTTTGTGACGCTGTCGACTGCTCGTGACTGGCTTTTTAGTACGGTGAGTTGACTCAGGTGAGCGTTTATCTCTTTACCCGGCTCGCCTTTCCGCGCGCCGGGCACATAAGAGAATAATTACAGGGTAAAACCACCGTCACCCACCTGTGCCTGAGCGTACCATTGCATCAGCTTCTCGGTGCCGGGCTTGTTTTCTGCCGGTGACCATGGGGCGGTATCATGCTCGGGCACGGGCTGATACGCCCCGTGTTTAACCTCAAAAATGACGCCGCCTTTATCCAGCGACAGTACGGCATGCCAGGTTCCGGCATCCATCTCCAGGACTTTACACTCTTCGCCTAACACCACGCGCCGGGTCACGTTGCCGCTGTCGTCAAAATTCAGCACCAGAAAGCGGCCGCTCAGCGCCGTCAGCAGTTCAAACGTGTGCGGATGGCGGTGGGGCCGGACATAGGTACCGGGTTCCATTGCAATGGCCAGGCGCTGCACCGGGTCGCTCAGGTCAGGGTGTAAATTACGGTGCGCGCGTAAGCGAGGAGAATGTGCGGCCTGCTCGCTTTGCTGCTGCAGGTCACTAAAAGTAATCTGTTTCATATACACCTTTAGGTATGTGGGCTGTCTGCGGCAACCCGGTTGCCGCAGGACGTTATACCATCCTGAACGGTCGAGGAGCGATGGGATTTGTGAAACAAATCGCTGCCGGGCGAGTGGTCAATCCCCCGGCAGGAAGCTCATCAGTAGAACTGACATGAAAACCGCCATTCCCCTTCTGATGACCGGTGAAAGTAACCGATACCGTTATCCGCCCACATCCAGTTAACTTTTTCTTCTGACCCAACCTGAAAAACAAACTCTTCGATTCCCACACCGTGTTGTATCTCAGTCGGAAATCCCCCTACCTTGGTTCCCCTGTAGCGGTTGAAATCTTCAAAAAAACTATCACTGGCCTGCTCATCATCATTTACGCAAGAGAGATCAATAATATCCCAGGCATCTTCCCATCCAGGAGCATCGTCAATGACACGCAGCCATTGAACTGGAAACGGCCGATACGGCGTGTCCAGTTCAGGCAATGGCTGAAGCCCTTCGAGGCTGGCATACTCGCGAATTAACCATCCTTCACCGTGCGGTTCGTCAAAGGGATGTTGTTCCACATTGTGAAACAACACCAGAAGGGCTATGCCCTTCAACTGGTCAGGAATAACAGGAAGCTCGTCGACCCTGATCTGAAGAAGTGGAAACATGGGTTTGCCCTTCCAGGTGGGTAATCCTTCATCTGCGCGAGAAACGCCCTTCAGAAACCATGACGTAATGGGATCTTCAGGCGGCCGGAACCCACCGACCTGCCCGACCGATGCGGGTCTTAGCCTGGTCCGGAGTTCTTCTAAAACTGACGCACTCTCTAATCTCATGTTTGCTCGCCTCTGTAGACGCTTGTCGGATAGATATTCTGCTGTTCATTATAAGTTAATCATCACATCTGGAGAATCTCATTGAATAATAAAACCTATGTTGAGTAAAACTCACATTGATTCCCACTATTTCTCGTTTTTCAAACGTAATCACATTGAAATACCATCCCTTCATTCCCTGCCTCTTCCTGACCTGGAATAGAGAACGCAATTCAAAAAATAAATACACCTGCATGCCTATGGAGTACGTATGACACTCGATGTTTTATTTCATCTAATGAAAAAGATCTCACCTGAAAAAAACATCGCGGGTGAAAATATACATGCGTTAATAACGTTACTTTCGTCAGAAAACGATAGCGCTGAGGTCCTTTCGCCCTTTATTCATCGACTGCATCTTCTGTCTTTCGCCCAAAGCAATCCGGGTAACGCCGAAGAGTTGCTCTCTGCGCATTTGCCCAAAGACGACGGGATCCTTCCGGTTCTGGACTTCGCAGACTGGCCCCGGGTGCGTTACGCCGCTTCAGGCGAAGTTCAGACGCCTGAATCTGAGGAGTACTTCCGTGATATGACATCGGCTACCAATCTGTTACGTTCTGCGCTGATCGAAGCTGAACGCGCAAAGGGAACGCCTGCGTTTTTTATACTGGATAAATTACTCAACCTGAACAGCGCCCTGCCGGAAAGATATAAAAAGATGGCAAATATTCCCTACGCATAAATACGTTCACTGTGCGGAATATTTCCCTGTTAATATTCCGCTATTTATTAAATCCGCTTTTCATTGAAATCAAGACAGACAATATCCAAAGAGGGCACCACTGGCGCATTAAGGTTAAGCCAGGCCAGCAACCGTTCAATACTCTGTCCTCTGAGCGAATTTTTGGGCCAGACAAGGTAGTAACCGTCCCCTGTTGCTATCGCCTCCCTGAAGGGCAGCGCGAGCAGGCCGCTTTTCAGCGCGTCGAGCGTGAGCCGGAGATCCGCCATCGCTACGCCGTGTCCGTGCATGGCCGCAAGGCTTCCCTGCTCCAGGGTGTCGAACACGATCCCGCCGCCCATGTCGAGGCCGGGGAATAAGCCCGTCCTTTTCAGCCAGCGCTTCCAGTCCCGTCTGTCCGGTGACGGATGAATAAGATCGCACTCTGGAAGCCGATGCCGGGCAGGCTCCAGCAAAGACGGCGTACAAACCGGAATAAGCCATTCGCTGAACAGCAGCCGGCTCTCCGTTGACTCGCCAAAATAGCCGTTCCCGAGGAGGATCGCACAATCGTAGGGCTCGCGGCTGAAGTCAACGGTGTCGAAGTCCATCCAGACGCTGGCGATTTCGATTTTCGGCTTCGCGTGGTTCTCGCGAAAGGATTTAAGCACATTGAGGAGCCATCGCATCGTCAGGGTGCTGGGGGCTTTGAGGCGCAGAAGGTGGTTTTCACTTTTGAATGCGCGACAGGCCCACTCAATATTCGAGAAACTTTCGCTAAGCTGCCCTGCCAGAATGCGCCCGGCGTCGCTGACCTCCACTCTCGGACCCTGCCGCTTAAACAGCTCGCAGTCAAACCACATCTCAAGCGTCCGGACATGCCTGCTGACCGCCCCCGGCGTGATGTTCAGGACTTCAGCCGCTTTGCTAAAGGAGTTCAGCCGTGCGGCAACTTCGAACGCGCGCAGCGCATACAGTGGCGGTAAAGACATATGTTCCCTTTTTGTCAGGTGTAATCATGCTGTTTTTGTATTATCGGCACTCGGTGACGTTTCATCCCATTCCTCGGCCGGAAACGTCAGCAGCAGCACCCTGAGCAGGGACTCAAGCTGCGCGCGTTGCGCCTCAGAGAGGTTTCTCAGCAGCGCATTTTGCGTTTCCGTGTGCACGAGCAGCGCCTGTTCGATACGCTCCTGCCCGTGCAGCGTCAGGCTGACGAGCGAGCTGCGCTTGTCGTCGGGATCGGCAATCCGCCTGATAAGGCCTTGCTGTTCGAGATGGTTGAGCCGGTTCGTCATCGCCCCTGAGGTGATCAACAGGGATGTATACAGCTGCGTGGGCGAAAGGCAGTACGGCTCCCCGGCGCGGCGCAGCGTGGCGAGGACGTCAAACTCGCCCTCGCGAAAGCCAAACGGCGCCATAGCCAGCGCGCGTTCTTTTCCCAGGTGCTTCATCAGCCTGAGCATTCGGCCAAAAATTTTCATGGACGAGGCGTCCAGCTCGGGCATGGCGCGGCTCCACTGGCCGACAACGAAGTCTACATGGTCTTTCATCTTCACCCCGTATGGCGTGGGAATTTATCGAGTTGTGCGGTACATCTTACACTAAAACAGATTTTATCTTAACGTTAAGATAAATGCTCGCGGCAATTTGCCCGGGCCATTCACACCCGAAAAGGATGCCATGTTGAAACGCACGTCACCGTTACTCTTCGCTATTATCGCTTTTATCGTCGGGCTGAATCTGCGCCCCATTCTGGCCTCGGTTGGCCCCCTGTTCTCCGTGCTGCAGCGCGAAGCAGGGCTGACCGCAACGCAATTCAGCCTGCTGACCACCCTGCCGGTGGCGATGATGGGACTGGCTGCCCTGTGTGGCCCCTGGCTTTTAGCCAGGATCGGTGCCGTCAGGGGAATTATGCTCGGGCTTTTCATCCTGCTGGTAGCCTGTTCATTACGCGGTTTTAGCACCTCGCTGACGGGTTTGATGGGCACCGCGTTACTGGGCGGGGCCAGCATCGGCACTATCCAGGCGTTAATGCCTGCCCTGATAAAAAAGGCGTATACGCAAACGGCCAGCACGATCATGTCGCTATTCAGCACGGGCATTATGGCCGGTGCGGCAGTCGCCGCCGCCAGCGCCGAGCCGCTGTTTTCATGGCTCACGCTGAAGCCCGCGCTGGCTATGGCAGGCGTGCTTGCGCTGCTGGCGCTGATGCTGTGGTTACCCCTGGTTAAGCAGCCTCAAGGGGAACAAACAGCACATGAATCCGTTACGCTCTCTTCCTCCCGGACTGGACTCCTTCTGCTCTTTTTTGGCGTGGGGACGGGCGCCTACACGCTGGTCTTAGCCTGGCTGCCCCCGCTCTATATTCAGGCAGGATGGTCTGCACGCAGCAGCGGCTATATGCTGGCCTGGCTGACCTTAACCGAGGTGGCCGCCGGGTTTGCCGTCTCCGCGCTGATCGGTAAATTCCCCGACCGCCGTGTTCCGCTGATAACTGTACTGTTACTGCTGCTGGCGGGATTACTGTGTCTGGTCTTCTCTCCAGGTACGACGCCGGTCTTATCAACCTTGCTGCTTGGCATCGGTATCGGCGCCCTCTTCCCGCTGTCGCTTATCGTCACGTTCGATCATGCGCGAACGCCCGCGCAGGCCGGGAAGTTACTGTCTAAAGTTCAGGGAGGAGGATATATGATCGCCGCGCTCATGCCGCTAGTTGCCGGGATCGTTCGCGACAGTTCGGTCTCGCTGACCAGCGCCTGGCTGGTGATGAGTGCGGGAGTCGTGCTGTTGATCGCTATCGCGTTCACTTTCAAACCCGCCGTGAACGTGCAGGCGCGGTGAATGCGGTACCAGAAATGAGAGTCGTATTTCAGACAGCTCTACGCTAAATTCCATCATTTCAGGCTATTAAGGAGTGGATATGTCGCAAACGTTACCGGGAATTGATGTCATGTTCGTCGCCGGGTTCGGGCCCATTTCACAGGATACAGCGTCCAGCACCGCGTTTTATATCCAGACACTCGGTCTGCCGCTGAAGCCGATGGAGGGCAATGCCGATTATCTGCTCACTGAAGAGGGACGCTTACCGGGCGTGAAGCATTTTGCCGTCTGGCCGCTGTCACAGGCGGCAACGTCCTGTTTTGGTGAAGCGCAGTGGCCCGTGGAGCATCCGATACCGCAGGGATGGATTGAATACGAGGTGCAGGATCTCGATTCCGCTACCCGTGTTCTGAGTGAAAAAGGCTATCGCTTGTTGGTCGCCAACCGCACGGAACCGTGGGGGCAAACCGTCACTCGCCTGCTCAGCCCGGAAGGTTTGCTGACCGGACTAACGATTACGCCGTGGCTGCGTGGATAGAGGATGTTATAAGGTGCTGGCTTATATCACGATAGGGACAAATGACTTTCAGCGCGCCGTGAACTTTTATGACGCTATTTTTAACGTGCTGGGCTATTCACGTCTGCCCGCCTGGACTGATAGCTGGGCAATGTGGGGAAACGAAAATCATCCGGATGACGAATTTAGCTTCTGCATTTGTCCTCCTTTTGACCAGCACCCCGCGACGGCGGGAAACGGGACAATGTTCGCATTCAGAGCCGATAACGCGGAAATTGTCAGACGTTTCCATGCAGCGGGCCTTCGTGCGGGAGGGAAGGATGAAGGCGTGCCCGGTACACGAACCGCCTACGGCCCCGATTTTTATGTTGCCTATCTGCGCGATCCTGACGGGCATAAACTGGCGTGCGTTTGCTAGCATTATTCTCCTGATGCAGATAAGCTATCAGGCGAAGAAGAGTCACTTCAATAATAAAATTTTGCGGTAAGGACCGGTAGACACCCAGTCCTGCGGAGATCACTTCAGCTCCAGCGTGCTTATTACATGGGCAATATCCGCGATATCGCCAGCTGACAACGGTTGCAGAGGTCGCGGCAGGCAATCCATGTCGGTAAGCCCAAGCAAGCCAGCCGCAGCGGCAATAACGCGAATACATCCGCCATGTTTCCGGAAGAGCGACCACAACGGCTCAAGGCGGGTTGTCAGGGCTGTAACGCGTTGACGATCGTTTGCCGCCGCAGCTTCGGTGATTTGTTTCGCCATCTCAGGGAACAGACCGCCACACACGGAATACCAGACTTCACAACCGGCGTTTAATCCCAGCCCCGCATAAGCGTCGCCACTAATACCGATTGTTACGCCAGGGCGCAAATGTTGACGTAACGCATTCACCCGTTCAATCGCTGCAGCGGGGCTATCCGGGACGCCAGGGATCTTGACCGAGCGAACCCCCTCAAGTGAGGAGAGACGACCGTGAAGTTCATCCGTAAAGGTAAAATGCGTAGTGCCCGGATTATCATAGATACACACCGGTACAGACACGTGCCGGGTAACGGTCTCAAAGAGTGAAAAGACTTCTTCGTCACGGAGTGGCTGGTAGCTGACCGCCGGGAGTAACAGCGCATTCGCACCAGCTGCCTGTGCATCCTCTGCCAGATGCAGAATGGCATCGGTACTGACCGCTCCCACACACACCATAACGGGGATGTTCCCTGCATGCTGTTTAGCCAACGTTGCTACGCGCTTGCGCTGCTCCCGGGTCAGATAGGCGTAGCTTCCGGTTGACCCCAGGATGCCCATAGAATCAACCCGAGCGTCTGTAAGACGGGAAAGAATATGGCTAAAACCCTTTTCATCCACGCCGCGGGCAGTGACTGGGGTTAATGGAAACGCCGACAAACCGGTAAACATAACTCTTTCTCCTGAAGGGTATTACAGCTGTTGTTCTTCGATGAGAGCAACTTCAAACCACAGACCGGGCATCATTTTTTCCAGGCCGTCGGTCAGCATCTTCCCGGCTTCGTGAAGTCTATCCAGCGGCATCTGCGGGAGACTCTCCAGAATGAACCACATTTGCTGAGCTTCCACGCCTAAGCGGGTTCTGATCCCCTGTCGCCAGTTCCAGCGACGGCAGGTCACGCCGATATCATCACACCAGATAACCTCGCCTTGTGAAGGATACTCAACGGTGGCCTCTCCCTCTTTGACGGTATCAAAAGGCTCTGTTCCTTTTGCCACAGTCAGACGCGGCGCCCCCTGATAGGCAGAGAGATTCTCTCCACCAACCGGAACGGCATAGCGGAGACTAACGGCATTATAAAGATCAACGATAGGATCGAGCGCTGGCATCGTTCCGTCACGTAACACGCGCTTGCGTAACGCATCTGCTGAGCAAGGGGTGCGTTTAGGTTTAGCACCAAACTTTTGAAAAACGTCGGCCCATGCCGCCAGATGAGAGTCCGCCCAATCTGGTTCACCGGCCAGAACGGCTTCACAGGCTTCACGCAGCGCCGTTTCCCCAATGTCGGGATTAAGCACTGGCGCAGCTTTTACGCAAATGCTCAGTGCACGAAAACCGGGAGCAATACGATAAATTTCAGGGGTAATTGACGGAGATACTGTTAGCACGTGATAATCCTGTAATGACCAATTTATTCCATGATAATGACCAATGACCAAAAAAGTCAATTTAATGACCGATGCAAACGCTATCGTCAACACTGTGAATGAAGCCGTATCTCAGCGAATTAAACTCTATCGTAAGCATAAGAAGATATCCCTCGATGAACTCTCCCGTCGGGCAGGCGTCAGCAAGGGAGCGCTGGTTGAGATAGAGGGATGCCGGGCGAATCCCAGCATTGCCCTGTTATGCCGCCTGGCTGCCGCAATGGGGGTTTCGGTGGCTGACTTTGTGGATGTCAGTTCAAAACCGACCGTGCATCTCATTGCTGAAGATGAGATCCCAGAATTGTGGGAAGGTGAAAAAGGCGGGAGAGCAAGATTGCTCGCAGGGTCAGGTGGCCCTGATATGACCGAGCTCTGGATGTGGGAAATGCAGCCGGGGGAAAAGTTTGCCTCCCCCGGCCACACGGAAGGTACGCTTGAACTGTTTTATGTGCAGTCGGGCACGCTCACACTCGGCGTACAGGAACACGTGTATCGGGTAAATACTGGCTGTTCGGCAACCGCCAGAACGGACGTTCCTCATTTCTATGAAAACCAGGGGGAGAACACGCTGGTATTTATCATGACAGTACATGAAAAAGCATCCTGAGCATTCCCCGGCATAGAGGACAGCCCTGTGCCTCATCACAAGTAGCCCAAAAGGAGGAGTTCGGTGAATAATCAGCATCTGCGTTTTACCAAAGACAAATTTATTGTCACAACCGATCCCAGCTTTTTTCAGCTAGAAGCCATTCACGATTACCTCTCGCAATCGTCCTGGGCTCCTGGTATTGATGCTGAAACGGTCAGGATATCAATCCAGAACAGCCTTTGTTTCGCGCTCCTGGATGGAACAAGACAAATCGGCTTCGCCCGTCTGGTCACAGACTATGCCACTTTTGGTTATTTGTGTGACGTCTACGTGCTGAACGATTATCAGAAAAGTGGTCTTGGACGTTGGCTGATTGAATGCTGTCATGCCCATCCATTGTTGTCACGTCTGCGACGGATAATGCTGGTAACCGACAGCGCGCCATGGTTATACCAGAAGCTGGGGTATAACCCATTGAACCGACCAGATTTTGTCTGGCAAATCAATCGACCCGATATTTATCGTAACCCCGGGCAAAAATAAAAGTACTTTGCAGAGAGTAATGATAAATGTGAATCCGCAGGGCCTGTCACTCTGATGCAGAAGAATTTGCTCTTTTAGCCGAACGAATCTTACGACATCCGCTTCTGGCACTGAGCGGATATGCTAACTGAGCTAAAGGTCCGCTGTGAGTGAGAAGCAAACATCTTAAGTAGGTTGTTCTTTTATGCTACTACCTCTATGTAGCCATGTTATATGGCTACATTTATACAGAAGGAAGGATTAGTCTTTTCCCGGACCATAATTAAATTTTGTCCCTTTGCCAATGGCGTAAAACTGTCCGCCAGCAACGTAATGGACAGTACGTAATTCATCTGGTGCATCATCAAAAATCCAGTGCCCATTTTTGAAAACGCGATCATCACTCCATGCTCCGACAATTTCACCCATGAACAAGTTGTGCTGCTTTTCATTTTCTTCATTGGGTATGACCTTACATACTAACCAGCCAGCGCAACCTTCCACTAAAGGCAGATCAAACTCTTTCTGATAAAATAGTGGGATTTTACTATTTTTATCGGGTGTGTCGGAATAACTGTGACCTCCAGCATATAAAACCATTTCCATCTGATTCACTACTGGGATCTGTACAACGTAATATCCGCTTTTTTCTACAAGCCCGCGAGTAAATGCCTGTGGACCTATAAAAGCCATCACTTTGTTATTGCCTACTAATCCCACCCAGGCCGCTGCCATGACATTTTCAATGCCATCATTTTTAGCCGATATCATCGTCGTTGGCCCGACCTGTAATAAACGATAGGTTTTGTTTAACTCTACTGGTTGAATTGACATAATTTACTCTTTTGAGTTCTGATAAAAAGTAAGACAGGTTACTTATTTGATTGTTCGATTATATGGCTGGAATAGTTGCAAATTAATTGCTATTATCAAAATACATTATTGCAGATTTCACAATAATCATGGACAAACTTGACGCTCTAAAATTTTTTATCATCGCCTCTGAGACCTTGAACTTCCGCGAAGCAGCCATCAAGCTGTCGGTTTCGCCATCAGTAGTAACCCGAACAGTCGCTGAGCTGGAGAAACAACTTGGTGAACCTTTATTCAAACGCAATACGCGTTCGATCTTTCTCACCAGTTTCGGCGAACTATTTTTACCCCAAGCGAAGCGACTGCTTGAAGATTCTGAAAAACTATTTCAGACAGCGAAAGTTGATAATGAAATGAAGGGTATTGTTCGTATCACATTACTTCGATTTCCAAATCATGAACAAATCTTGTATGAACTATTGACTGCACTACGTCCCTATCCTGAGTTATTTATCGACTGGCGTTTAGATATGATGAAACTTGATACTATTGAGCATCGTATTGATATAGGTATACGCGTAGGACGAGAACCTAATCCAAACTTTATCATTAAAAATATCACTCAAGTTGAACATATTTTGGTTGCATCCCCTGAACTTATTGAGCGACTGGGAGCACCTACTGATTTAGAAGATCTTCGACAGCGTTATCCATTTAGTGGTTTAATTAATCCTGAAACGGGAAAATCATTTGAGTTTATGAGTGACGCAGTAAATACTTTTGTCCCTCGTCATATTGAGTTTTATACTACAGATCCATATGCCGAAATTCAGGCTGCATTGGCCGGGAGAACGGTTGTACAGTCCAGCGACTTTATCTGTAGGGAGTACTTAGCAAGCGGCCAACTTGTTCCCCCATTGCCAGAACTGCGACAGGAGAAATGGCAATTTTATTTATATCGGCCTTACCAGCTGATTACTCCCAAAAGGGTGACGGTCGTTTTCTCGTTATTAGAAAAAATATTACGCAAATATTTCGCATCAAAATAACATTCTCCTCGACGTCCGCATCTGGCACAGGGCTGCTGTTGCAGCCCTGACAACCTTAGACTTCGATCGATTCAGAGATCTCTAATGCATCATCGGCTTCAATGCCCAGATAACGGACTATGTTTTCCAGTTTCTTATGGCCCAACAAAAGTTGGATCACCAGGAGATTCTTGGTTTTCTTGTAGATTAGGTAAGGTTTTGTTCTTCTCATGGAATGTGTGCTGTAAAGCGAATCTTCGAGACCAAGCTTTTCTACCCACCCATGAAAAATTCGGTTGTATTGCCGGGTTGATATGGGCTGGTTAGTTCCGACTCGAGACCGAAACAAGAAGTCTTTACTATGCAAATTGCCATGCTTTATCAATGCAGCAACAGCTTCTCTTGTCCCTTTGGTTATCTCAAATTGCACAGGGCTACCGGTTTTCTGTTGCAACACCGAAGCTCTGCTTGAAACAGAGCTACCATATGCAACATCAGATACTTTGAGTTTGACCAGATCACAGCCTCGTAGCTTACTGTCCAGGGACATATTGAACAGAGCTAAATCGCGCGTTTTACCTTCTAGTTCAAGTTGGATTCGTATCCCCCAGATATGAGATATCTGAAGTGGTCTTTTTTGGCCGATGATACGGTCTTTGTTCCACGGTGACGAGTTCATACTCAAATCTCCTGCAATGTGGGAGATTTGAGTATGGTTGTCCCTAATGAGCGAAAAGCGGACATAGTTATCAATCATTGGGATAATTTCATTTTATATCGATACTCTAATATCACGCCTCCACGACACAAATAGAACTCATCAGCTTCTGAATCATATGAGAGTAGAGTAAAAGAAAGTGAAGACTAACCTGACTGTGATTGTGTACTAATTCGCTGACCGATGGAAGATTAAAATTCAAATATTAAAGATGACTTACATTGAAAAATAAGACGTTCTCTATCAGAACGTCTATTTAGATTTGCTTTACAATGACTATAATATTTCTTGTTAACTTGCGTAGTGATATTAATACATCCTTGATCGGCTAATACTGATAAACTGAACGGACTCCGTCCAACGATTCAAATAGATTACCTATTTCTACAGGCAAAAACTGCGGAAATTCCGCAATAACTTCAGCCAATCCAAGTTTAAGAGCTGAATCTCCCTGGCCTCGTGAGATAGCTTGAAGCTTAGTGAATTTACTCTGAATAAGAGTTTCATAATTATGTCCTTGATGGAGCAAAAACTCCTGTGGATAGTTGAGTTGATAACCATTTTCCAGCGTGACTGGCATGAGATTATCCATATTCATTCCCAGTATAGTAAGAAAATTGTCAATCAGTATCTGACATTCTGATTCGGTTAAGTATGCTGCATCTGGGTAAGATATCTGAGTCGTCACCCCAAAATCCTGATAAGTTGCTTTCCCGTATCTAATTAACGCCAAAACTACGTATAACGGATCTAAAAGGTAGTTTTCAATGGCGTAGCGCTTGCCTTCGCCCAGAACCAAAATAGTGTCTCTGGAAACATTACTAGCATCGAAGTCTATTATCCCCCAAACTAAGTCATTGCCAGCAATTCGAAGTTTGTCTACGATGTCGATAACATCTGTACAATTTGATGTGCCGCTATGTGGTTCCATGAAAATAGGTTGATAGTTGAATTTACGCCTACGATTTAGAGCATCAAATAATTTTTCGAAATATTCCACATCATATTTGCTTTCAACAAAAACCTGACGTCTTTTCTCGTAAGATACCCGAAGAAAGTCGATGCCCTGAGTTAAAACTGTTACAGCTTTTCCTGGGCTTATCATTGCCGGAATTTTTTCCTCCCGATTAATTTCATACACACTGTTATCCGGGGCGATTGCAACTGTTGTGGGCGAATGGGTTGTCATAACTACTTTAACACCGGCCCGCTTAACGATTGTCTCAATTAGCGTTTCAATCATCAGGTGCGAATATTGTGGATGTAATGGCGCATCAGGCTCATCCAGAAGCAGTAATTCAGGACGTACGCCACCTTCCCCGACATTATAAATAGCCAGTGCAAGGGACATGAGTACTTTTTCACCTGACGATAAGTCGGTTACTGATATATTCTTTCCAGTCGTTATGTCTATAAGTTTTAAAGTATACGCGAGTTCAGGGTTTGAAAGACCTGGACTAGGAAACTCATAGGGCAGTTTCGCTCTTTTCAATATTTCATTAATAAGGCTCCATGGCGCTGGACCAAATTTTTTAATGAAGCTTTCATCATCTATAACAGGATATTTATCTGTTTTCTCTTCTGCATTTAGAAATTTATTAAATTTATTTCTCTCCCAACGCATATGATACCCTTTAAATATCATTGCACACTGAGTGAAAAACAAGGAACCATCACTGCTCTCTGAAAAAGTCATGTTTTCGAATATATCACTCTCAACAATATTCTCGAGATTTTTATTTGTTTTCTTGAACACTACCCGTAAAACAGAATCTCGTTGTGGGTTTTGTCCGAAGTGGGGAATGATATACTCATTAAAAATATCTTTAAAAACACGCTTACCTAAAAAGTTAATCTTGTAATGCTGAATTACCTGGCTTATTTGGCTCCACGATGAACTCGCTGCTTGAACAAGTTGCTGTGATTCACAGCGATCGTTAATCTGCGGGTTAAGAGCATTATATCCAACATGAAAAATATTAGTCAGAGTTTTTCCATCTGATACTACCTTAGATATCTGTCGATTGGCGATGGCTTCAAGTAGATGGCTTTTTCCACTACCATTTCGTCCGGTTAATATACAGAAATCTGGAAGGTCAAATTCTAAACCAACGGGTAATGACTTATATTCTTTAACGAGATTAATTCTCATTTAAAATCCCTTACGACAACTGACAATTTCATTTATTTCATCATAATTAATTATGTGTTTTCAGTCATTAGGATTTTTTTATAGTCAAAGATTTTTGATTAGCACGGAGTGCGCTGCGGTTTTGTTTTGGGCTACAAGGTTACGGATCTGACCTGCTCCCATTAATTTCAGCAACGTCCGCATCTGGCACAGAGCGGACATCCGAATATCGGCTATCCCCAACAAACGGATGGCTCTGGCGACAAAAAACACTCACCTTCCCAGTGCTGCAACAATTGCCCCCTCCATTTTCTCGGGCGTAGTCATCGGTGCAAAGCGCTTGAGGGGTTTACCGTCACGCCCGACAAGGAACTTGGTAAAGTTCCACTTGATCCGCCCACCCAGCACGCCGGGCAATTCGTCTTTCAGATAACGAAAAATCGGATGTGCTGCGGCACCGTTGACCTCGACTTTCTCGAACATGGGAAAGCTGACGCCGTAGTTAATGTAACAGGTCTTTGAGATGTCGTCGGCACCGCCGGGTTCCTGCTTGCCGAACTGGTTGCAGGGGAAGCCAAGCACCACCAGCCCTTGATCGGCGTATTTTTTGTACAGTGCTTCAAGCCCCGCATACTGGGGCGTAAAGCCGCACTGGCTGGCCGTATTAACAACCAGAATCACCTTACCCGCATAGTCGGCCATAGAGATAAGCTGCCCATCCAGACGGGTGGCGCTAAGTTCATAAAATGGGTCATATTAGTGATTATGATCTCTTAGAAAAACGGTTAGCACATCCTTTGGAGGAGTTACACCCGTTTCTGAAAGCATCCATCCCACAGCGCCTCGATGATAGGTACCGTGAAACAGTACATGGTTGAGCATATCCGCCGCTTTCATTTCGCCATATCCGCCATCGACAAAACGGAATTTGATGATTTCAGAAAGTCCGGGCACGTCCATTGAGCCTGCGTGCGTAATATACCAGTCAGTGCATTCAGTCATCTTTTTCAGAAGCTCGTCTGCAGACGGCGTTTCCGGCGTATTCAACGCGGTGTATTGATGCGTTTGACCAGTAATATTTGCCCTGAAAATCATATCCACGACATAAACATGGTTCATAAGTCTGAGCATCAGATGGTGCTTTTCAGCATTTGCGGAAGTATCGACCCTCTGTATTGCTTGTAAGGTTTCCGTATCTGCCCAGCGTTTGAATTTGAATAACGTGACAATCGTGCCTGTGTCCATCGCCCCTCCGGATTAACAAAAAATTATCATATCAACAACTTTATCAGGCCGGTATCACTTCCACTTCCGGCAACACACAGAGGTGATTCTGCTACCCGAAAAATTCCCTCACGGCAGGCTATTTGTGATACATTCCTGGCGCGTCAATGACCACCACACTCGCTATCAGGTATGCAGAACATAACAAAAAAAATTCACTGGCTTCTGCTTACTCTGCCACTCCTCAGCGGTTGTGGCACGCTCTCGCAAATTTCCTCCCCGGAAGGTACTCAGGAACTTCTCACTCATGATTCGCTGGATGGCGACGTTGACAGCGTGGTGCGTCACTACATAGCGCAAAAATCCGTTCCCGGGATGACGGTCGCGGTGATCCATAATCACGGCTCACCGCAGTTTTACACCTGGGGCGTAACCGATGCGGTCAATCGCTATCCGGTCAGGCCCGACACCCTGTTTGCGCTCGGCTCGATCAGCAAAGGGATCACGGCAGAAGTAGTGGCTTGTCTGGTGAATGAAGGGAAACTGAACTGGAACGATAGCCTGGCGACATTGCTTCCGCCGGGGACGGCGCTTAGCGCGGATGCACAAAAAATCACCCTGCTTGAACTGGTAACCCACACCTCCGGCCTGCCGCGTCAGAATATGGATGTTCCGATGCTTGGGAAATTCATCAGCTACTTAAGCACCGGCGATAATTTCTACGGTGAGCTGGATAGCGATAACGTGCTGCTCTACCTCGCCGACTGGCGAGCGCCAAAGAATAAAGTGCCGCAATACTCCAATACCGGCTACGCGCTGATCGGCTATATCCTGAAACACAAAACCGGCGAAGATATCCAGAGTTTAGCCTCGCGCTATATTTTCCGTCCGCTGCAAATGGCTAACAGCAGCTTTACGCCCCGGCAGCTAAAAGGGTACCCCCAGCGTGCGCTTGGCCACGCGGGCGATCAGCCGAAATTTATCCCACGCGGGCAAATCACCCCGGACTGGCATTTTTCCAACAACATGGTGGCGGCAGCGAGCTTATACAGCAACGCTGAAGATCTGGCGGCCTATGCACGCTATCACGTATCGACGACTCACAATCGCTTACTGGACAGCGTCTTTGCCGAAGTCAGGGATACCGACATTCAACGACCTGACGGAGTACAGGGTATTGCCTGGACCACCGACTTTATCGGTCTGGAGAAAATCACCTATCAGGTCGGCTATATCGGCGGCTACTCCAGCTTTATCGGTTATGACAAAGAAAAAGGCAATGCGGTGGTGGTGCTGCAAAATACCTTTAACTGGAGTAATTACATTGGCATTGCGCTATTGATGGATATGGCGAAAAAAGACGGCCTTACCCCTGGTTCGCCGACTTCGGCCTCAAATTCTCGTCAAACGTCAGCCGTTTCCGTTCAGGCTCAACCTCGCGCAGCGGCTCGACCTGGTGCATAGTGAGCTTGCAGCGCTCCACCAGCACCTGATACTCCCGCGTGCCCTGCTGCTTCCATGCCAGCTCCTGCTCGCTCAGCTCACGGATCGCCCTGGCCGGGCTGCCGATGATCAAATGGTTGGCAGGCATCTCCGCTTTGGCCTTCACGAACGCCGCCGCGCCGACGATGCTGTTTTCACCAATGACCGCCCCGTCCATCACTACCGCGTTCATGCCCACCAGCGCATTGCGGCGGATCACGCAGCCGTGAAGAATGGCGCTGTGGCCGATGTGCCCGTCCTCTTCCACCACGGTGTCCTGATCCGGGAAGCCGTGCATCACGCAGTTATCCTGAATGTTCGCCCCGTCTTTCACCACGATACGGCCAAAATCACCGCGCAGGCTGGCATTGGGACCGACATAAACGCCTTTGCCCAGAATCACGTCGCCAATGAGCACCGCCGTTGGGTGAACATAGCTCTCGTCAGGCACGACCGGCGTCAGGCCGTCAATTTGGTAAACAGGCATCTTCCCTCCTTATGCGCTTGTAAGACCACCAAAGCGTTGATAGTAGAGCGTGCCGGGCACGGGCAGTTCACCGACGGAGGTTTCGCCCTTCTCGCTGACAAACGCCAGCGCTCCCGGCGCGACACGCTGATAGATATTTATGCAGAGCTGTCGGGCGCTTTGCCCCGCCCAGTGCGCAGGCAGTAACTCTTCCGGCAGCAGCGGGTCCTTCAGCACCACGCGACGATAAAAGTGAATCAGCAGCAGCTGGATCTGGAAGCAGCGTTCCGGCGTCAGCTCCTCCGGCGCGGCCTCTTTCAGCAGCGGCAGCAGCGGCCGGAACGAGCTGATAAACGACTCGTACATCGCGTTTTGCTCGGTTAACTGCCAGCACTCTTCTACGCGTGAACGCAGCGCGGCGCGCGAGAGCGCCAGCGGCGAGTGGGCTTCAAAAAAAATCACGTTTTCGGCCACGCCGGCATCGTGAAGCAGGGACTGCACGTCCGCCAGATGCTGCGACGGCGAGGCCATCAGGCTCGGCGCCAGCGTGCCAAACCCCTGCCAGATCAGCTGCTTTTTAACGTCGGCCAGGGTGGTTTTATTCAGCCCCTCGGAGAGCAGCAGTAACCATTTGCCATCCCAGGCGGGCAGTTCCGCGCGGTAGATCTTATTCTCCGCGCGACGCGTCAGGCGCAGCCCCTTATCGCTCAGGCGGTAAAAGCTGCGTCGCCCGATGCGCGAGACGTCCAGCCAGCCCTCTTTGTTGAGGCGAAACAGCGCGGTACGCACGAACCGTTCGCCAAACCCCATGCCTTCCAGTAAGGCAGCCAGGCTGCCGAGCCAAATCTCACCGCCGCGATGGGAAAGCGCGTCACCGTATAGCGAGGAGATAAGCGAGGTCCCGCTGACGGGAACGGAGCTGACCGCGTGCTGGATAAAGGCGTCGAGTTTATTCATGTGATTCATTCTGTTGTTATTTTTGTCCTGGATGAATCATAGCATAGGATTCTGGGATAGCCCCTCACCCTAACCCTCTCCCTTTGGAAGAGGGCCGGGGTGAGAGGAAACTTAGCCGTTGGCCGCAACTTTACGCAGGTCAAACACCCGGCAGGCTTTCCCCTCCGAGCGCGGGATGCTGCCGCAGTTCACGATCGTCACGTCGGTGGAAATCCCCACCATCGATTTAATGCGGTGGCGCAGCTGGTGGCACACCTGGCAACGCTGCTCGTGCGTCAGCGTCAGGCTGCTCTCTTTCAGCTCCACCTTCACGGAAAGTGAATCAAGATGTCCGCGACGGTTCACCTCCAGCTGGTAGTGCGGAGAGAGATGTTCGAACTTCACAATCTCCTCCTCCAGCTGCGACGGGAAGACGTTAACGCCGCGAATGATCAGCATATCGTCACTGCGGCCGCTGATGCGGTCCATACGGCGCATGCTGCGCGCGGTGGCCGGGAGCAGGCGCGTCAGGTCGCGGGTGCGATAGCGGATCACCGGCAGCGCCTCTTTGGTCAGCGTGGTGAACAGCAGTTCGCCCTGCTGGCCGTCATCCAGCGGCGTGCCGTCGTTCGGGTTAACGATCTCCGGGTAGAAATGATCTTCCCAGATGGTCGGGCCGTCGACGGTTTCGATACACTCCATTGCCACGCCCGGCCCCATCACTTCGGAGAGGCCATAGATGTCCAGGGCCGTAATGCCTAAGCGTTTTTCAATTTCGCGGCGCATGGCCTGCGTCCACGGCTCGGCGCCGAAGACGCCCACTCGCAGGGAACAGCCGCTGGCATCGCCGCCCATCTGGCGCTCCAGCTCCTCTATCAGGTTGAGACAGTAGGATGGCGTCACCATGATCATGTCCGGCTGGAAATCGCGGATCAGCTGCGCCTGTTTCTCCGTCTGGCCGCCGGACATCGGGATCACCGTCGCGCCTAAGCGCTCGGCCCCGTAGTGCGCCCCCAGCCCGCCGGTAAACAGGCCGTAGCCATACGCCACGTGAATTTTGTCCTTCGCGCTGCCGCCCGCGGCGCGCAGGGAGCGCGCCACCAGATTGGCCCAGTTGTCAATGTCGCCCTGGGTGTAGCCGACAACGGTCGGCTTGCCGGTGGTGCCGGATGACGCGTGAATGCGCACCACCTGCTCCATCGGCACGGCGAAGGTATCGAACGGGTAGTTATCCCGCAGGTCCTGCTTGGTGGTGCACGGGAACTTACGGATATCCGCCAGCTCGTTGAAATCGTCAGGATGAACGCCCGCGGCATCAAACTTGCGTTTGTACATCGGCACGTTGTTATAGGCGTGATGCAGCGTCCATTTCAGACGCGCGGTCTGCAGCGCCTGTAACTCGTCAAGGGAGGCCGTTTCAATCGGATCAAGCTTTGTTGTATTTGTCATTGTAGGGTACTCACATTGTTTTTATGCTCAAACACGCTCAAGGATCATGGCAATGCCCTGACCCACACCGATGCACATCGTACACAGCGCGTAGCGCCCGCCGCATCGGTGCAGTTCGTTACTCGCGGCCAGCGCCAGCCTGGCGCCGCTCATGCCCAGCGGGTGGCCCAGCGCAATCGCGCCACCGTTCGGGTTGACGTGCGCGGCATCATCCGGCAGGCCCAGCTGACGCAGCACGCCCAGCGCCTGCGCGGCGAAAGCTTCATTAAGCTCGATGACGTCCATATCGTGAATACTGAGTCCGGAGCGCTCCAGCACCCTGCGGGTGGCCGGTACCGGGCCGAGCCCCATCAGACGTGGCTCCACGCCCGCCGTCGCCATCGCCACGATCCGCGTGCGCGGGACTACCCCCTGCGCCAGCGCCATCTTCTCGCTGGCGACGATCAGCGCCGCCGCGCCGTCGTTAACCCCGGAGGCATTGCCCGCCGTGACCACCCCGTTCTTACGGAACGGCGTTTTCAGACCGGCAAGCTGTTCGAGCGTGGTGTCGGCGCGCGGATGTTCATCCACGCTGAACTCGTTGACCGCCCCTTTTTTGCCCGGCACCGGCACCGGCACGATCTCCTGCGCCAGAATGCCGTTCTGCTGCGCCTGCGCGGTACGCTGCTGGCTGCGCAGGGCAAACGCGTCCTGATCGGCACGGCTGATATTTAACAATTCAGCTACATTCTCTGCCGTTTCCGGCATACTGTCAGTTCCGAATTGCTGATGCATGAGCGGATTCACAAATCGCCAGCCGATGGTTGTATCGAAGATCTCCGCCTGTCGCTGGAACGCCGCGGTGGCTTTGCCCATCACAAACGGCGCGCGGGACATCGACTCCACCCCGCCCGCAATCAGCAGGTCGCCGTCGCCCGCCTTAATGGCGCGCGCGGCAAAACCAATCGCGTCCAGCCCGGATCCGCACAGGCGGTTGATAGTCGTGCCGGAGACCGTCTGCGGCAGACCGGCCAGCAGCAACGACATGCGCGCCACGTTGCGGTTATCTTCCCCCGCCTGGTTGGCGCAGCCGAATATCACGTCGTCAATCCGCTCCAGATCGAGCTGCGGGTAGCGGGCCAGCAGCGCGCGCAGCGGCACGGCGCCGAGATCGTCAGTTCGAACAGCGGAAAGCGCGCCACCGTAGCGGCCCACCGGGGTTCGAACGCCATCACAAATAAATGCGTCACGCATCAGGCCTCTCCTGTCACGCTGCCGCCGATGCGGTGAGATTTTCCGCGAAAAAGGGCGACGGTTTTCTGTTGTTGGTTCTGAATTTCAATGTCATACACGCCGGTCAGTTTGCCCTGATGCTTCACCCGCGCGGTGGCGGTGAGCGTGTCCCCTGCGAAGCCCGGACGCAGAAAGTCAATCGAGCAGCCGGAGGCTACCGCCGCCAGCCCCTGGCTGTTGCAGGCGTAGGCAAAAGCGGTGTCTGCCAGCGAAAACAGCTGTCCGCCGTGGCAGGTTTTATGGCCATTCAGCATCTGCGGGGTGATGGTCATGGTCACCACCGCGTAACCCTCGTCCATCTCGACAATGTCCATCCCCATCGCCTGCGCGCAGGCGTCCCGTTCGTACATGGCGCGGGCGTTATGCCAGGCGTTATGACTCATAGCTACTCTCCAGAAGCGCGCGCTGGCGCAGCAGTGAACAGGGGCGATAGCGCTCTTCGCCGTAATGACGCTGCAGGTTCTCCAGCAGCGTCAGCAGGCGCTGCCAGCCCAGGCGCTCGCCCCAGGCGATCGGCCCGCTCGGGTAGTTCACGCCCAGGCGCATGGCCGTGTCGATGTCCTTCTCGCTGGCGACCCCTTTTTGCAGGGCATCCAGCGCCTCGTTGGCAATCATCGCCAGCGTCCGCCAGATCAGCAGGCCGGGATAATCGGCAATTTGCACTACCCGGAGCCCCTGCTGCTGCAGGTAGCGGATGGCTTTTTGCGTCGCGGTATGCGGATTGCTGGCCGCGGCGGCAATGACCGCCACGTCGCGCTCAATGCGGTCGACCACCACCACCGGGCCGTTGAGCCGCAGCGCCAGCGCCTGCGCGGTCTCCCCCTGCGTTTCAATCAGGTACACATCATCAATTTCTGTGACACCGTCACGTCTTTTTTCCACGCGCATCGGTCTATAGCTGTCGTTCACCGCCTTGACCCACTGCACGTCGGGTTTGTCACCCTGCCAGTCGTAAACGCCCTTCCCGCTCTTTTTGCCCAGCCTGCCTGCCAGCACCAGCTCCTGCTGCACCAGCGAAGGCAGAAAACGACGCTCCTGCCAGAAGGCGTTAAAGACCGAGCAGGTCACCGCAAAGTTCACGTCCTGACCAATCATGTCGGTCAGCTCCAGCGGCCCCATCGGGAAGCCGCCGCCTTCGCGCAGGGCGGCGTCAATCACCTCCGGCGGCGCGACCTGCTCTTCCAGCGCGCGCCAGGCTTCGGAATAGAACGGACGGGCGACGCGGTTGACGATGAACCCCGGCGTGGACTGGCAGCGAACGGGCTGTTTGCCCCAGTTCAGCGCCAGCTCGCACAGCGCATCGGCCACTTCCGGAGAGGTCGCCAGCCCGCTGACCACCTCCACCAGCTTCATCACCGGCGCCGGGTTAAAGAAGTGCAGCCCTGCGACCCGCTCCGGGTGGTGGACGTCCGCCGCAATCGCCGTGACGGAGATGGAAGAGGTATTGCTGGTCAGCACCGTCTGCGGCGGGCAGATCTCAGCCAGTTGCGCAAACAGCGCCTTTTTCACCTCCAGCCGCTCTGAGGCCGCTTCAATCACCAGATCGGCCGCGGAGAGCGCCTCGATATCCGTGACGGGAAGCAGCCGGGCAAGGATCTGGCTGCCGGCATCGGCAGAGAGTTTTCCCCGCGTTACCCGGGAGGCCAGACGCTGGCGGATCCCGTCGATGGCGCGCGATATCGCATCGCTGGAGATGTCGTAGATCAGCACCGGATGACCATGGCTGGCGGCGACTTCGGCAATCCCTGCGCCCATCGTGCCGCTGCCGATCACGGCGACAGTCCGTATATTCAGCATCTTATTTCCCCGTAAAGTTCGGCGCGCGCTTCGCCAGGAAGGCGCTGACGCCCTCGCGGTAGTCGTCGCTGCGTCCGGCCAGGCGCTGATAGTCGCGCTCGAGATCGAGCTGAGCGTCCAGGGTATTGGTTTCCGCGGCGTTGATCGCCTGCTTGATCAGCCCCAGCCCGAAGGTCGGCTGCGACGCAAAATGCAGGGCCATCTGCTGCGCCGTAGCGGAGAGCTGTTCGTCATCCACCACCTGCCAGATCATCCCCCACGCCTGCGCCTGTTCAGCGCTGAGTTTGTCACCGAGCAGCGCCAGCCCCATGGCGCGGGCGCGTCCGGCCACGCGCGGCAGCAGCCAGGTGCCGCCGCAGTCCGGCACCAGACCGAGCTTGCTGAAGGCCATCACAAAGCTGGCGGAGCGCGCCGCTATCACCATGTCGCAGCCGAGCGCCAGCGTGGCGCCCGCGCCCGCCGCTACGCCGTTAACGGCACAGATGACCGGCTTCGGCAGCTTTGCCAGGCGGCGCACCAGCGGGTTGTAGAAGGTTTCCACGGACATGCCCAGATCCGGCGCAGGGCCGTTGGGGTCGACGTTGCGGTCGTTCAGGTCCTGACCGGCACAGAAGCCGCGTCCAGCCCCGGTGATCAGCAGGCAGCGGATAGTGTCATCGCGCTCGGCCTGTTTCAGGCACTCGGCCAGCTGCTGGTGCATCACGTCGTTAAAGCTGTTCAGCCGCTCCGGACGGTTCAGCGTAAGGGTCATCAGGCCCTGTTCTACATGACTGAGAATAAATTCCACAATTAGCGTCCTTTAAAGTCGGGGGTGCGTTTTTGTAAGAAGGCATCGATGCCTTCCCGGCGGTCATCGGTGGCAGAAAGCAGCGTAAACAGCTGGCGCTCCTGGGCCAGACCGGCCTGGAGCGGCACCTCCTGGGACTGGCGCAGCGCCTGCTTCGCCGCCTGCAGCGCCAGCGGGGAGTGGCGCGCCATCAGGGCCGCCTGCTTCAGGGCATACTCCAACGTCAGCGCCGCCGGGAAAACGTCGCTCACCAGCCCGGCGCGCAGCGCCTGCCCGGCGGTAATGCTCTCGCCGGTCAGCACCATTTTGCTGGCCAGGGATTTCCCGACGCTGCGGATAAGACGCTGGGTGCCGCCCGCGCCGGGCATGATGCCGAGCGTGATTTCCGGCAGGCCGAAACGGGCGTTGTCACCGGCAATCACCACGTCGCACAGCAGCGCCAGCTCGCAGCCCGCCCCCAGCGCGAAGCCATTTACGGCGGCGATCAGCGGTTTAGGAAACGCGTTGATCCGCGCCCACAGCTGCGGGCGAATATCGTTCAGAGTGGCAGGCAGGTCTTTCTCCGCCATCTCATTGAGATCGGCCCCGGCAGCAAAGCAGCGCTCGCTGCCGTAAATCACGCAGACGGCGATGTCAGCATCCACAGCGGCGGCCTCAAGCTGTTCCGCAAGCTGGGTCAACAGCGCGTTGTTGAGGGCGTTGCGCGCCGCCGGACGGTTCAGCGTCAGCTGCAGCACGCGGCCATGACGGGTAACAATCAGTTCGCTCATGCCATCCCCTTCGCGTCAAAGTCGACAATCACGTCGGCGGTTAACGGCAGCGACTGGCAGCTCAGCACATACCCGGCGGCCAGCTCGTCCGGCTCCAGGCTGTAGTTGGTCGCCATGTCCACCTTCCCGCGCAGCACTTTGCATTTACAGGTGGCGCAGACGCCGCCCTTGCAGGCATACGGCAGATCCGCTCCCTGACGCAGGGCGGCATCCAGAATGCTTTCGTCGTCCGCCGTCAGGGTGATTTCACGGTCGCGCCCGTCCTGGCGAACGGTCACTTTCTGTCCTTCTGCCTGCACGTGCGCCGCGCGCTTAACGGTGATTCCGGAGGTGTTAAAGCGCTCAAGGTGAATGGATTTCTCCGGCATCCCCAGCGCCTTCAGCGTGGCTTCCGCGTCGTCCATCATTGCAGACGGGCCGCAGATAAACGCCTCGTCATACTGGCGGAAGTTGATCAAGGTTTTCGCCAGCGCCTGCAGCTTTTCCCCGTCGATGCGGCCATAGAGCAGGTCGCTGTCCAGCCGCTCCTGGCTGAAGATGGAGAGCAGCTGCAGCCGCTGCGGGTATTTGTCCTTCAGGTCCGCCAGCGCCTGGCGGAACATCATGCTCTGGCTGCTGCGGTTGCCGTAGATCAGGGTGAAATGGCTGTTCGGTTCGGTCGCAAGCGTCGCGGATATGATCGCCAGCATCGGGGTGATCCCGGAGCCTGCCGCAATCGCCAGGTAGTGGCCTTCGCGTTCGGCCCGGGGCTGGTAGCCAAACTGACCCTGAGGAACCATCACCTCCAGCGCCATGCCCGCTTTGATCTCATCCCGGGCATAGCGGGAGAAGCGCCCGCCCTCAATCGCTTTGACCGCCACGCTGATTTCGCCCGGGGCGGTACTCCGGCAGATGGAGTAGCAGCGGCGCAGCTCGTCCCCGCCAAGCGTCGTTTTTAACGTCAGGTGCTGGCCGGGACGGAAGCGGTAGGCCTCCTGCAGGGCCTGCGGCACCGCAAAGGTGATGGTCACCGCGTCGCGGGTTTCGGGTTCCACTTTTGCCACTGTTAATGAATGAAACGTTGTCATGGCAGCCTCAAATACATTTGAAATAGTCGAAGGGCTCACGGCAGGAATTGCAGCGGTAGAGCGCTTTGCAGGCCGTCGAGCCAAATTCACTGATAAGCGAGGTGTCGGTGCTGGCACAGCGCGGGCAGCTCACCTCCACCGGGGCGTGCGCGTGACAGCTATGCCCCACCGGCGGACTGATGCCGTACGCCCGCAGGCGCTCGCGCGCGTCGGGGGTCATCCAGTCGGTGGTCCAGGCGGGTTCAAGCTGGAGCACAATGTGCACCGGGGTAAAGCCGTGCGCGGTCATCGCCTCGCGGATCGCCCCCAGCAGGTGTTCCGTCGCCGGGCAGCCCGAGTAGGTGGGCGTGAAGCCGATAACCCAGCCTTCCCCCTGCGCCTTCACGCTGCGCACCATGCCTAAATCGGTGATGGTTAACACCGGCACTTCCGGATCGGGGATCTGGCTTAACAGCGCCCAGATCTGCGGGATTTGCGCAGGCGCGATGTCGACGAGGCGTTGCATAGCGTTCTCCTTTACCACTGCTGACCGGGATACGCGCGCTGGAGATACTGCATTTCCGCCAGCATCGGGCCCAGATGTTCGGTGTGCAGCCCCTGCTTGCCCCCGGTGCGGTACGCCACCTCGGCGGGCACCTGCAGGCAGGCTTCATTCAGACCGGCATACACTTCGCTTTCCCACGGCTGGCGCAGGAGGCGCGGGTCAACCGCCACGCCGGACTCAATCAGCTCCCGCTCGACGTCATCGGCTTCAAACAGCTCGGCCGTAAAACGCCACAGGCTGTCGATGGCCTGCTGCATTTTCTGCGCGGAGGTTTCGGTCCCGTCGCCCAGCCGCACCAGCCAGCCGCGGCTGAAGCGCAGGTGGTAGCGCGCCTCTTTAATCGCCTTGGCGGCAATGGCGGCAAGCTGGCCGTCGCGGCTTTGGGCCAGGCGTTCATACAGCGCCACGTTCCAGGCATCCATCAGGTACTGGCGGGCAATGGTGTCGGCGAAGCTGCCGTTCGGCTGCTCCACCAGCAGGACGTTGCGGAACTGGCGCTCGTCGCGGCCAAACGCCAGCGTGTCCTCATCGCCCTGGCCTTCCCGCTCCGCGGCATAGGTCAGGAAATTGCGCGCCTGGCCCAGCAGGTCGAGACCGATATTGGCGAGCGCGAGGTCGATCTCCAGCTCCGGCGCGTGGCCGCACCAGGCGCCGAGACGCTGAGAAAGCACCAGACCGTTGTCGCCCAGACGCAGGGCATAGGCAGTCACTGAATTCATTCTTTGCCTCACATATGCTCGATGCCGTCAGGGATCGTGTAGAACGTCGGGTGGCGGTAAACCTTGCTTTCCGCCGGGTCGAAGAACTCGCCGCTCTCTTCCGGCTGGGAGGCGACAATCTCGCTCGCCTTCACCACCCAGATAGAACACCCTTCGCTGCGGCGGGTATAGGCATCACGCGCATTTTCCAGCGCCATGCGATCGTCGGCGGCATGCAGGCTGCCCACGTGACGGTGGGACAACCCCTGTTTGCTGCGTACGAACACTTCGTACAGCGGCCAGTAGACATTGCTCATGGTTATTTCCTCTTAAGCGGCCTGACGGGCGCGCTGTTTTTCGGCGTGCGCCAGCGCGGCTTCCCGCACCCACGCGCCCTCTTCCCAGGCTTTACGTTTCGCGGCCAGGCGTTCGTGGTTGCAGATGCCGCGCCCGTTAATGACCTCGTCAAACTCGTGCCAGTCGATCTCGCCGAAGCGATAATGACCGCTCTCTTCATCAAAATGCAGGTCGGGATCGGGCACCGTCATGCCCAGCATCTCCACCTGCGGCACCGTGTTGTCGACAAAGCGCTGGCGCAGCTCGTCGTTGCCAAAGCGTTTGATTTTCCAGGCCAGGCTGCGGGCGCTGTTCGGCGAATTGTCGTCGTTCGGCCCGAACATCATCAGCGCGGGCCACCAGAAGCGGTTGATGGCATCCTGCAGCATCTGGCGCTGAGCCTCGCTGCCCTGCGCCAGCGCCATGCAGGCTTCAAAGCCCTGACGCTGGTGGAAGCTCTCTTCTTTACAGATTTTCACCATCGCGCGGGCATACGGACCGTAGGAGGTGCGGCACAGCGCCACCTGGTTGACGATGGCCGCGCCGTCCACCAGCCAGCCGATCACGCCGATATCGGCCCAGCTCAGGGTCGGATAGTTGAAGATGGAGGAGTATTTCATCTTGCCGTCGAGCATCTTCTGGTAGATGTCTTCCCGTGCGCAGCCCAGCGTTTCCGCCGCGCTGTAGAGGTAAAGCCCGTGTCCGGCTTCGTCCTGCACCTTCGCCAGCAGGATTGCCTTACGGCGCAGCGTCGGGGCGCGGGCGATCCAGTTCCCTTCCGGCAGCATGCCGACAATTTCGGAGTGCGCATGCTGGCCAATCTGGCGGATCAACGTCTTACGGTAGGCGTCAGGCATCCAGTCCTGAGGCTCAATCGCCGTCTCCTGCGCTATGAGCTGCTCAAACCGTTGTTCTTGCGTCACGTCATCACCTTTATGATTCGTTAGTTTGCAAATTAAAGCGTAATGTTGAATCACTTTGTTTTTTAAAAGTTACACAAAGGTTAAATATAACCCCAAGAATTGTTTCCTTGTTTTGTGATGCTGCTCGCAAGGCTTTTGCTGCAAGCCTTGATAAGCGGGCCTTGGTATTCTGTGATTCATCCATCCAGATCACATCGTTAACAATTCATTAAAAAATCAACTTGATTTTTATGATTCACGATCAAACTATTAATGGGTAAACCACGTAACATTTGGAGATAAGCGATGCAGCAGTTAGCCAGCTTCTTGTCCGGCACCTGGCAGTCTGGCCGGGGCCGCGAACGCACAATTCATCACGCCATCAGTGGCGAAGCGCTGTGGAGCGTGACCAGCGAAGGGCTGGACATGGCGGCCGCCCGTCGCTATGCGATTGAGCGCGGCGGCGAAGCGCTTCACGCGATGACCTTTATCGAACGCGCGGCCATGCTGAAGGCGGTGGCAAAGCATCTACTTAACGAGAAAGAGACGTTTTATGCTCTGTCCGCCCAGACCGGGGCGACAAAATCAGACAGCTGGGTCGATATCGAAGGCGGGATCGGCACCCTCTTCACTTATGCCAGCCTGGGCAGCCGCGAGCTGCCGGATGACACCGTGTGGCCGGAAGACGAGCCGATCCCGCTGTCGAAAGAAGGCGGCTTTGCCGCGCGTCACGTCCTGACCTCGAAGTCCGGCGTGGCGGTGCACATCAACGCCTTTAACTTCCCCTGCTGGGGAATGCTGGAAAAACTGGCCCCGACCTGGCTTGCGGGCATGCCCGCCATCATCAAACCGGCCACCGCCACCGCGCAGGTGACGCAGGCGATGGTGAAATCTATCGTCGACAGCGGGCTGGTGCCGGACGGTGCCATCAGCCTGATCTGCGGCGGTGCGGGGGATCTGCTCGACCAGCTCGACAGCCAGGACGTGGTCACCTTTACCGGCTCCGCCAGCACCGGGCAAAGCCTGCGCGTGCACCGGAATATTGTGGCGAATGCCATTCCGTTCACGATGGAAGCCGACTCCCTGAACTGCTGCGTGCTGGGGGAAGACGTCACGCCGGAGCAGCCGGAATTTGCCCTGTTCATTCGGGAAGTGGTGCGCGAGATGACCGCCAAAGCCGGGCAGAAATGTACGGCCATCCGCCGCATTATCGTCCCGCAGAGCCAGATTGACGCCGTGAGCCAGGCGCTGATTGCCCGCCTGGAAAAGGTGGCGGTGGGCGACCCGGCGCAGGAAGGGGTAAAGATGGGCGCGCTGGTCAACGCCGAACAGCGCGCGGACGTGCAGGAGAAAGTGGATCACCTGATCGCCGCAGGCTGCCAGGTCCGTCTGGGCGGCAAAGCGGATTTGCAGGCCGCGGGCGCGTTCTTCCCGCCGACCCTGCTGTTCTGCCCGCAGCCGGATGAAACTCCGGCAGTGCACTCAACCGAAGCTTTTGGCCCGGTTGCGACGCTGATGCCGTATCGCAACGCACAGCACGCAATGCAGCTTGCCCGCGCGGGCGGCGGCAGCCTGGCAGGCACGCTGGTCACCGCAGAGCTGGACATTGCCCGCCAGTTTATTCTCGGCGCGGCGCGCGCCCACGGGCGTATTCAGATCCTCAACGAGGAAGCCTCGAAAGAATCCACCGGCCACGGTTCCCCTCTGCCACAGCTAGTGCACGGCGGTCCCGGACGTGCGGGCGGGGGCGAAGAGCTGGGCGGCCTGCGCGCGGTGAAGCACTACCTGCAGCGCACCGCGATTCAGGGCAGTCCAACCATGCTGGCCGCCATCGGCAAGCAGTGGGTGCGTGGCGCAGCGGTGCAGGAAGATCGCGTGCATCCGTTCCGCAAATACTTTGAGGAGCTGCAGCCGGGCGACAGCCTGCTGACGCCGCGCCGCACCCTGACGGAAGCGGACATCGTGAATTTTGCCTGCCTGAGCGGCGACCACTTTTACGCCCATATGGACAAGATCGGCGCGGCAGAGTCGATCTTTGGCGAGCGCGTGGTGCACGGCTACTTCCTGATTTCCGCCGCGGCAGGGCTGTTCGTTGATGCGGGCGTTGGGCCTGTCATTGCCAACTACGGCATGGAAAACCTGCGCTTTATCGAGCCGGTTAAACCGGGCGATACCATTCAGGTGCGTCTGACCTGCAAGCGTAAAACGCTGAAGAAACAACGCAGTGCCGATGAAAAACCAACCGGCGTGGTGGAATGGGCGGTTGAGATCTTCAACCAGCACCAGCAGGCCGTGGCGCTCTACTCCATCCTGACGCTGGTGGCGCGCCAGCAGGGGGATTTCTGACACCTTCCCTTCACCGCCTTTCCTGCCGGGTGGCGCGATGCTTACCCGGCCTACGACGACCAGCCGGGGTGTGACATCGCCCCGCTCTTTTTTTAACCTGGCAAGACTGGCAAATAATCTGGCAGATGCAGGCAAACGCTTTTCTCAGGCGCCTGTCAGGATAGGGCTGTCACAACACTATAAACACAACAAGATGAGGTCTACGATGGGAAGCAATTCTTCTTTTTCTACCCGTAGAACGGCGCTGGCTATGGCCGTTGCGCTGTGTTGCGCCTGGCAATCCCCTGTTTTCGCCCACGGCAGCGAGGCGCATATGGTCCCGATGGACAAAACGCTGCAGGACTTTGGCGCGGACGTTCAGTGGGATGATTACGCACAGATGTTCACCATTGCGAAAGACGGCGCCTTTGTGAAGGTCAAACCGGGCGCTAAAACCGCCATCGTCAACGGGAAAACCCTCAAGCTCGAGGTGCCGGTGGTGATGAAAGGCAAGAAAGCCTTTATCTCTGACAGCTTCATCAATGATGTTTTCCAGTCCGGTCTTGACCAGACTTTCCAGGTTGAAAAACGCCCTCACCCGCTGAACGCGCTGACGGCGGACGAAATTAAGCAAGCCGTTGAGATTGTCAAAGCCTCGGCGGATTTTAAACCGAATACCCGCTTTACCCAGATTGCCCTTGCTGAGCCAGAGAAAGCCAAAGTGTGGGACTTTGTGCTTAACGGTACGGCTGTGGATGCCCCGCGTCAGGCAAAGATTGTGATGCTCGATGGCAAGCACGTTATCGAAAGCGTGGTGGATCTGAAGGATAAAAAAATCCTGCGCTGGGAGCCGGTGAAAGACGCGCACGGCATGGTGCTGCTGGATGATTTCACTGCGGTGCAGCAGATCGTTAACGAGAGCACGGAGTTTGCCGAGGTGCTTAAAAAACACGGCATCACCGACCCGAAAAAAGTGATTACCACGCCGCTGACCGTGGGCTATTTCGACGGTAAAGACGGCCTGAAGCAGGAAGATCGCCTGCTGAAGGTGGTGAGCTATCTGGACGTCGGCGACGGCAACTACTGGGCGCACCCGATTGAGAACCTGGTGGCCGTGGTCGATCTTGAGCAGAAAAAAATCCAGAAGATTGAGGAAGGCGCCGTTGTTCCGGTTCCGATGACGCCGCGCCCCTACGATGGCCGCGACCGTATAGAGACGCCGAAAAAACCGCTCGACATCATTGAGCCGGAAGGCAAGAACTACACCATTACCGGCGATATGGTGCACTGGCAGAACTGGGATTTCCACCTGAGCCTGGACTCCCGCGTCGGCCCGATGATTTCGACCGTCACGTATAACGACAACGGCAAAAAGCGTCAGATTATGTATCAGGGGTCGCTCGGCGGCATGATCGTTCCTTACGGCGATCCGGACGTGGGCTGGTACTTCAAGGCCTATCTTGATTCCGGCGACTACGGCATGGGCACCCTGACCTCGCCGCTGGTGCGCGGTAAAGACGTGCCGTCCAACGCGGTGATGCTCAACGAAACCATCCCGGACTACACCGGCGCGCCGATGGAGATCCCGCGCGCGATAGCGATTTTCGAACGCTACGCGGGGCCGGAATATAAGCATCAGGAGATGGGCCAGCCTAACGTCAGCACCGAGCGCCGCGAACTGGTGGTGCGCTGGGTGAGTACCGTGGGCAATTACGATTACATCTTCGACTGGGTGTTCCATGAAAATGGCACCATCGGCATTGACGCCGGCGCGACGGGTATCGAGGCGGTGAAAGGCGTTCAGGCGAAAACCATGCACGACGCCACCGCCAAAGACGATACAAAATACGGCACGCTGATCGACCACAACATCGTGGGCACCACGCACCAGCACATCTACAACTTCCGTCTTGATATGGACGTGGACGGCATCAACAACAAGCTGGTGGCCATGGATCCGGAAGTGAAGCCGAATACCGCCGGGGGCCCGCGCACCAGCACCATGCAGATTAATCAGTACGATATCGATACCGAGCAGCAGGCGGCACAGAAGTTCGACCCGGGCACCATTCGACTGCTGAGCAACACCAGCAAAGAGAACCGCATGGGCAACCCGGTCTCATACCAGATTATCCCTTACGCGGGCGGCACGCACCCGGTGGCAACCGGCGCGAAATTTGCCCCGGACGAGTGGATTTACCATCGCCTGAGCTTTATGGACAAACAGCTGTGGGTGACCCGCTACCACCCTGATGAGCTCTACCCGGAAGGGAAATTCCCGAACCGCTCCATCCACGACACGGGCCTTGGGCAGTACAGCAAGGATAACGAGTCGCTGAACGATCAGGATGACGTGGTCTGGATGACCACCGGCACCACCCACGTGGCGCGTGCGGAAGAGTGGCCGATTATGCCGACGGAATGGGTGCATACCCTGCTTAAACCGTGGAATTTCTTCGACGAGACGCCAACGCTCGGGAAGAAAAAAGACGAAAAATAACCATCCGCCGGGCAATTGCCCGGTTTTTTTTGCCCTGGCGTTTGAGGATCGTCCTAGCTTGCTTATAGTTACTGATATCTCACCTGCATGATTTATCCCCCGGACGGGAAAGGGCTTTATGGAAAAAAGAAAAAAACCGACGCTGGAACGGGCAACCTGGCCAACGCGCCAGGCCATGGTCATGCATGGACTGGCGATGAACCTGCCGTGGCTGGCCTTCGTCAATATCAGCTTCGCGGTGATGATTCTGCTGCGACACGTTCTGCTTAAGGCCAGCGATCCTCTTTATCCCCACTCGCCGCAGCTGACGAGAATCGTCGATGCCTCCATGCTCGGTATTATCATCCTCTCGGCTGCGCTGATCCTTATGGCCTGGCGGCGCATCGCCGGCATCAGCGTGGTGTTGTTTATCTGCAGCGCCATCTGGTCGGTCTCCTGCTTCTGGTTTATCACCCAACTGCTGCTCCCGCACGTCTGGCCGCTGTGCGTTATTCTGTTACTCGCCGGTTTGACGGCGCTCTATTTCTACCCTGAAGGGCTGCTCGCCTTTGTGCTCCCGCTCTGGATCACCCTGCCGATAGCAAGCTGGATACGAAACGATGGTCTCAACCTTCACTTCGTTGTTATCTGGAGCGTCTTTACGCTGATTCTGATCTGCGGGCGTTTTATTCTGCTGAGCTGGTTTGACGAAGCCTGGCGACGTAACCAGCAGAATCAGCTGCTGATTTCGCGGCTGGATGCGCTGGCGCATCAGGACCCGTTAACCAAAACCGCCAATCGACGGAAAATGGAGGTGGTGCTGGAGAACGCGGTTGAGCAGAAGAAGCCCTTCTCGTTGATTATGCTGGATATCGACTACTTCAAGCGCTACAACGACACCTACGGGCACCAGGCGGGTGACGACTGTCTGACGCGCGTGGCGCGCGTGCTTAAGCAGTCGGTGCGCACACCTGAGGATGTGGTGTCACGCTACGGCGGCGAAGAGTTTCTGGTGATTCTGTTTAATTGCCCGGAGAACATCGCTGAAAAGGTCGCCCTGCGTATCCAGGACGGCCTTCGCGCAGAGGCAATACCGCACGGCGCCTCGACGGTCAGCGACCATGTCACCGTGAGCATGGGGATTGCGGGGATGGCGGGGGGACTCGTGGGCACCGAGATTATCGCCCGCGCCGATGCGGCGCTGTATCGGGCGAAAGAGGCCGGGCGGGATCGGTGGTCGCTGTAGATAAAAGCCGGGTGGCGCTGCGCTTACCCGGCCTACGGTTCGAGTCGTTGTAGGCCGGGTAAGGCGTAGCCGCCACCCGGCTTGCTTTTTAATACCGCACGCACACCGACTTGGTTTCACACCAGCCGTCCAGCCAGTCCGGACCAAAGTCACGCCCTGTCCCGGACTGCTTCATCCCGCCGAACGGCAGGTTGGCGTCGATCAGCGTATGGCTGTTCACCCACACGGTGCCCGCCTGCAGCCTGTCGGTATACTCCAGCGCCTTGCTGATATTCTGCGTCCAGACGCTGGCCGTCAGGCCATATTCGGTGTCATTTGCCAGCTGGAGCGCCTCTTCCCCGTCGGCGACGCGTACCAGGTTGACCACCGGACCGAATACTTCTTCACGGGTGAGCCGCAGCGAGGCATCCGGGTTCACCACCAGCGTCGGCGACACGTAATAGCCTTTGCCCTCCGGACCACGGTTACCGACGATCAGCTCCGCGTTGCGCGACGTCGCCTCATCAAGGAAAGACTGCACCTTGTCGCAGTGCGCACGCGACACCAGCGGGTTGATAAACGCCTCCGGCGACATGCCCGGCCCGACGCTCAGGGATTTCACCGCCTGTTCGAACCCGCCGACCAGCGTGTCAAACAGCGGCGCCTCTATGTAGATACGCGAGCTGGCCGCGCACACCTGCCCCTGGTTCAGGAAGCTGCCGGTCATCAGGCCTTCGATCACCCACGCCGGGTCCGCATCCTTGAGTACAATTGCCGGGTTTTTCCCGCCAAGCTCCAGGGTCACGCCGGTGAGCGTGTCCGCCGCCGCGCGGGCGATTTGCTTACCCGTCGCCGTTGAGCCGGTGAAGCTCACCTTCGCGATATGCGGATGCGAGGTCAGCGCTGCGCCACACACCGCGCCGCTGCCGGTCACCACGTTGAACACCCCGTCCGGGATGCCCGCTTCACTGGCCAGTTCCGCCACGCGCAGCAGGGTCAGCGGCGTGGTTTCCGACGGCTTAATGACGATAGAGCAGCCCGCGGCCAGCGCTGGCATCACTTTCCACATGCCAATCATCAGCGGGAAGTTCCAGGGCACAATTCCGGCCACCACGCCAACCGGCTCTTTACGCGTCCACGCCTGATAGCGTGCCCCCTGCGGTAGCGGGATGGAGAGATCGAGGGTTTTGCCCGCAATTTTGGTGGTCAGCCCGGCGGTATAGCGCATCCAGTTCAGGGTGCAGCCGACTTCAAAGGCACGGGAGATGTTGATGGACTTGCCCTGCTCCAGCGTTTCAAGCTGAGCCAGCTCCTCGCCGTGCTGTTCGACGAGATCGGCGAAATGGAGCAGGATCCGCTCGCGCTCCGCCGGGAGCTTTCCGGCCCAGGTACGGGCCACAAAGGCGCGCCAGCCGGACATGACGGCACGATCAACGTCGTCGACGCTGGCATCGGCAGTTGAGGCAATCACCTCGCCCGTGGCCGGGTTGTAGACATTAAGCCGCTTTTCACTGTCCGACGCGGCCTGACGCCCTTCAATCCACAGGCCATGCTGTCGGTCTAAAAATTGTTGCACGGCAGGCTGAATAGCCACCAGTGATTCAGACATAGGATACTCCTTCGTTATTCTTCGCAGGGTGTTCATCCAGTCTAAGAGGGGTTTTGCATTCTCGCTTTTGTCTCTGTGACATTCGCTTTGCCACCTGTGACAGGCGCCGCAAATCGCGATAATTGCCGCTTATATCGCTGTTACCGGTGAGTGTTCTTTCCTATAGTCAGCCTCATAGCTCTGACAAAATGCAACACAAATGCAACAATGCGAAAACGTTGACGGTGCAGTGAGAGAAACGATGGCGTGTGCAAGCGAGCAGGAACAGTATCAGCAGTGGCTGGCGCAAATTAACCAGGTTTGCGGGCGTTTTAACGCGCAGCCCACCGGGGGCAGATTCTATGGCGAGCTGGAGACCAGCTATGCGCGCAGCCTGAAGCTCAGCACCGTCACCGCCGGTGGTGTCAACCTGTTCCGCTCCCGTGATGAGATCAAACAGAGTAACGATGCCTGGTTCTATACCGTGTTTCAGCTCGAAGGCAGCGCGGAGATTGAGCAGGATGACCGTCGCGCGGTACTCAGAACCGGGGATATCACGCTGATTGACGCCTCACGCCCCTGCTCGATCAACTGGCAGGAAAAATCCCGCCAGATTTCGCTCCTGGTTCCCCGTCAGATTATTGAGCAGCAGTGCCGTTTTCAGGAGATAAGCTGCGCCACCGCCCTTTCCCGCACGCTGCCCACGGTGCAGCTGAGCCATCGCCTGTTGATGGAGAGCATGAGCAATGCCAGCCTGAGTGACCGGGAGAGTGAAGCGGCGCTCGAAGCGATGATCTGCCTGCTGCGCCCCGCGTTCCAGCAGCGCGAAATTATTCAGCCGCGTAAGGAGCGCCAGTTCCAGCATGTGGTGGCGCTGATTGACGACCACATTCAGTCTGAATCGCTGCGTCCGGAGTTGATTGCCGCCGAGAGCGGAATGTCCGTGCGCAGCCTTTACCGTATGTTTGCCGAGAAGGGGCTGGTGGTTGCGCAGTACATTAAAAACCGCCGTCTGGATCGCTGCGCGGAGGTGCTGCGCGCAGCCGGTGATGACGAAAAGCTGGCGGGCATTGGCTACAGTTGGGGGTTCACCGACCATAGCCATTTTTCAACGGCGTTTAAGCAGCGCTTTGGCGTTTCGCCGGGTGAATACCGCAGGCGCTACCGCTAGCTATTTTTTCAGCCATTTTCCGTTAATGCCCTTCACATACTCGCCCGGCAGGGCGCGAGCAACCAGTTTTTGCCCTGCCATTTTGGCCACTTCATCGACCGGCAAATTATTGCTGTCAGCCAGCTTCTGGTAGCTTTCCGTGCGCGCCGCGTTGATGCGATTGACCAGCGCCAGCGTTTCGGCATCCTGTTGAATCGGGGCCAGATAACCGCTGAGGGTTTCCCCCACGCGCCCCTGGGCCCGGGCATCGTTGAGGGTGAGCGTAGCCGCCTGTACGTTCATCCCCAGCGCCAGCAAAATCAGAGCTACTCGTTTCATGGCATCCTCAGAACAGATCGCTGCGCGATTTCAGCAGGGTTTCAACGTCTTTATCGACCTTAATGTGGATCTCATGTTCGATTTTGACATTCATGTTGATGGTAATCGGCTCCTTTGGCGCAGCGACTTCAATGCGCGGCGTACAGCCGGACAGTAGCGCGGCAACGGCAACGGTGAGCGCACCAGCCATCTTTTTCATTGTTATTCCTCACTTTCCTTGCCAGTCGAACTGCGGAGACCGGGTATCGCCGCGTGTTGCTCAAACCAGGTTTGCAGGTTGTCTCCAAAACGCAGGCTGCGCCAGAGGGTAAAGACATTCTCGTCATGGGTATAGTTCAGGTTGACGGAGCTGCTTTTGCCATCGACCCTGCTGGTCCCCTTGATGGTCGCCTGCATGGTTAATTCACCCAGGTTATCTAAATTGATTCTCGTCCACGAACGCGAAATTTCCATATAGCGGAGCCAGTTAATCGCGGCGCCCGCGACCATATTGTCTTTCACGATGGCGTCGGCCGTATCTTTGTCGATGCGCAGCGTCATTGGCCCCGGGTTGGTCAGCCAGCCATCCTTAATGATCCATTTTTCGTTGTCCAGCCAGAACGGCAGCGCCCCGCTGACCGGCCCCGACATGGCGAACTGTTTCGGATTGACGGCGCTAATCAGCTCGCTCGAGGAGATATTGTCCACCCGCAGCAGAGCCGGATCGTGCTGCGGCATTCGCAGCTGCTGCATGGTGATCTTCCCGCCGAGGGTTTCCACCTTCACGTTGGTGAGCAGCAGCGGATTGTCCTCCGTCCAGGGATAATCGCCCTGTAAATCCGCGGTAATGTTGCGCGCGGTCACCAGGTTAACCACTTCACCGATGCGCAACGTGACCGGACCGCGCGTGCCCAGAGACCAGGTGCCCTCGCTGAAGCGGAACGGCAGCACAAAATCGACGCCGTTAATCTGGTTATCGGGCATCCAGGCGCTGCCGGATTTCAGCACTCCGTGCCCGCCCGCTTCAAAGCCCTGATCGGCCGCCGCCGAGAAGGCGACCTGCGCATAAAGCTCCCCACCGCGCAGCGTCATTTTCCAGTCCGGCGGAATAAGCGGCTGGAATACGGTGAGAGACTGTTTCGGCCACCAGGCCTGCCCGCGAAGGCGCACGCCATCCCAGCGTCCGTTCACCTGTACCGGGCCGATGTTGTCCGCATGGAGGTCACCCTTAAACTGAAAAATCGTCGGGTCGATGCCGTCGACGCTGAAGGTCAGGACCGAGGGCGGCAACACGCTGCCGCCGGAGAAACGGGTTTGCCCTGCGTTGAGCGACAACGCCCCACTGAAGGTTGGTTTTTCGGCATCGCGCAGCCAGCGTACAGGCCGGTCCAGCACCAGACGCGGCGTGCTGACCTCCATCGTGCCGTACTGAAGCTTGTCAAAGCCGGTGGAGAGCGCCGTCAGCTCAATAAGGTTATCGCGCCACTCGCCTTTCCCGGCGACATCCCAGCGGGCATGCATCGGCGTAAAGCCGCCTTTGCCCCAGTAGCGCCACTGCCACAGGCCGTTATCGGGTAAAAAGTCGTTTGCCTGACCGTCCAGGTGGAGTTCAAAATCGCCCATCTCGTTTTCATGGGCGCGCAGAATCGCCTGTAAACGACCGTCCACCCCCTTCCGGGTGAGCTTCACGCCCGCCAGCGGCCAGCGGATTTCATCGATATCGAGCGAGTCAATGATGCGCCCGCGCGAGCGAAGCAGCGCGCCCGGCTCAAAGGCGAGCTGCGGTTCATACAGGCTGCCGGTCAGTTTTGCCGGTAATTTGGCGTAAAGAATGAGATCGTTTTGCTTCGCCTCGCCGCTCAGGTGCAGGGGCATGTCGCTGTTTTCCATGCTGAGCCTGCCGGGCCCAATATTCAGTACCGCGTTGCCTTTACCCGCATCGCCTTGCGTCAACACGTTCAGTCGTCCGGTCAGGGTGGCTTTCTCCAGCCCCTGCTGCCAGTTGTCGGCGCGAAGGGACACCCGCCCGCTCAGCGGCATACCCGAGAGATCCCAGTTCCAGCGCCCGTCGCTGATGTTGAGCTGTTGCGCCGTGATCTGCCACGGCAGGTCGAGCAGCGGATCGGGGTTGTCTCTCGCCATCACCACCAGCTGTCCCTGATTGTCTTCCCAGTCGAGATCGGCATCGACCAGAGACGTTAACTGTGGCACGTTAAAGGTCGCCACCGCGTGGCCTTTCACCGGCACGCCGTCCGGCACCAGCGGCAGGGTAAACTCGCCCACCAGCTTAATCGGCTGCGGCTGATCCGGAAGCTGAACATCGAACTGGCTGACCGAGAGCGTCTGACCGCGAAGCGTGCCTTTAATGCTGACCTGCTCGCCTTTATAGGCGATCTCCTGGCTGGACGGGGTTAGCGACGCCTGCAGCTCGCCCTGCCACTGCTGCCAGGGCGACAGCGTCAGACGGTGAATCGTGAGCCAGGTATTGGGTAACACAGCCTGCCATTGTGCCAGCGTTTTCGGGGCGACCGTTGAGGGCGCCGACTGGGGAATTTTGCTCAGGCAGACGGTGTTAAGATCCAGCGCGCCGATATCCAGCTTCCAGCGGCTGGGATGTGACAGCGTCACGTTATCGATGCGGGCAATTTCGCAGTCTTCCACCAGATAGCGAAGATCGGGGATCACCAGCGCGTGGCGAGTCAGTTTCGGGCTTTCTTCGAACGCGATGCGCGTCCCGACGGGAAGCCAGATCCCGGCGAGCGTCGGCACCCACTGGGCGAGCGTCATCAGCAGCGTCAGCGGCAACAATATGAACAGCAGTAAAAGCGCAAGAGCGGCTTTGTATTTACCCTTCATGGGCAGTTAATATCCTGATTTAGCGAAAGAATTAAGCCGGCAGTGCCGATCATTGTCGCATGTTTAGCGGTTGAGTAGAAGTTAACGCCAGGATTAAGGATAGATGCTGTAAATAGTATGAGGTAACTTTTTTGCTATGCGTAACCTAAAGATCACATTTTAGATTCAGTGGGTTACGCATTATTTCAGGCGTAAAAACGGGAAAACACTGCAAAACTAATACCTGTTCCTGGGCATTGCCAGCAGGTAAAGCATTGCGAATATCAATGACCCCCAGTACACCGAGTCGTACCGCCAGGGATCAAAATCAATATGTAAAAAACCGCTAACAAACTCATAGCCGTTGGCAAAAACGTTAATTTGAATGGCTGCGATGGCTATCACAAATAGCGTATAGGCAATGAACAGAGGATATTTATGAAGCCTGTTGACCTTGAGTTTCCCGAGGTACAACAAGAAAAAAACGACAATAGATACAATAAAATAGCATACGGCAGGTAGAATCGGTGGGGTTAATGACAACTCGAATTGTTCCGACATAATTAATTCTCTTTAGCTATCTGGTACATCTGCCAACCTGTGACGCTTCCACTGGTTAAATCCAGAGCCATCGCTGTTTTAGAAGCCTCTTGCCATCCTCTGATATAATCAGATTCAATGTTGCGAAACAGACTCCAGGATTTTTCTCGGGGAGCCAGTACTCTCCTGCCCGCGCCATAGGCTGATAAAGAGATATCAACTACTCCATAGACAATATCAGCTTCATTATTCCCATAGCCGAGTTTCGCTGCTACGTAACGATAAGCATCTCTTAGCGTGCCAGACCGATCTTCACGATAAAGAAGATAGTATCCATTTTCATACATGTTGTTTAGCCCATGAGTAATCATAGGTGCACCATACGCAGCACAGGCCAGACCCAGCGAACCGACGCATAAACTAGCGCCCCCATACACTTGCGCCCCACCGGCAACGAAACCGATCTGTTTAAGCGCTAAAGTCGTCGTTGTTGTTCGGTTTTTTTCAACAACAATAAATAACTTAGCTTTATTGAAGGTGAGTAAATCATCCTGTTCCTTAAGATGATGTATCTGTTCATCAAGTAATTGAATCCCGCCTGACCAGGTCAAGCAATGCGACTCGATCTCCCTTCTCAGGTGAGCAACAAGTTGTTGAGTTTCAAAAAACATACCAGCGGTACCATAAAGCAAATGCTTTGTGGCAATTCGCTGCGCAAGATTTTCAATCTCTAAGACTTTCTCTTCGAAATGACTTTTATCCCGATTATGGTTGTACATTCGGTCTCCCTGTCATTTTAAAATGATAGTAATAATACTACCTTCGATGTTAGGACATTCAAAGAGCTACGTCATTTTAACAGCTAAAGGTAGTCACATTTTCAAGCATTGGGAAACCACTTACCCAAACATACGCACTTGTTGTGACTTTAGTCTCCCCCATAGCCCCCTTAGAGTAAAACAAGCAGACATGTCGCTGGTGTCAGTCCCGCTTAAGAAATCGGTGGATATGAATATCATGGAGTTAGGGTGCACATATGCTCTAGAATAATTGATAGAACCTATTGAATTCAATAATATTTTAGAAATTGTAAGATAATTTTAATCATGCTAACGTGAATGCAAAATCACTGGAGAAAGTCTTATGAAACTCGCAGTATATAGCACAAAGCAGTACGACAAAAAGTATCTGCAACATGTTAACGAGGCTTACGGGTTTGAGCTTGAATTTTTCGACTTTCTGCTGTCCGAAAAAACCGCCAAAACGGCGCACGGCTGTGAAGGCGTCTGCATTTTCGTAAACGATGACGGCAGTCGCCCGGTGCTGGAAGAGTTGAAAAAACAGGGGGTGAAGTACATCGCCCTGCGCTGTGCGGGCTTCAACAATGTGGACCTCGACGCGGCAAAAGAGCTGGGTCTGAAGGTGGTGCGCGTTCCGGCGTACTCCCCGGAAGCAGTGGCTGAACATGCGATTGGCATGATGATGTCCCTCAACCGTCGTATTCACCGCGCTTATCAGCGCACCCGTGACGCCAACTTCTCGCTGGAAGGGCTGACCGGCTTTACCATGTACGGCAAAACCGCTGGCGTAATCGGCACCGGTAAAATTGGCGTGGCTGCCCTGCGCATTCTGAAAGGCTTTGGCATGCGTCTGCTGGCATTCGATCCGTACCCAAGCGCCGCAGCGCTGGATCTGGGCGTGGAGTACGTCGACCTGCCGACCCTGTTCTCGCAGTCCGACGTGATTTCCCTGCACTGTCCGCTGACTCCGGAAAACTATCACCTGCTTAACCAGGCGGCGTTTGACCAGATGAAGGATGGCGTGATGATCATCAACACCAGCCGCGGCGGGCTGGTTGATTCTCAGGCTGCTATCGAAGCCCTGAAGACCCAGAAGATTGGCGCGCTGGGGATGGACGTGTATGAGAACGAACGCGATCTGTTCTTTGAAGACAAGTCTAATGACGTCATCCAGGACGACGTGTTCCGTCGCCTCTCTGCCTGCCATAACGTGCTGTTTACCGGTCACCAGGCGTTTCTGACGGCCGAAGCGCTGATCAGCATTTCTGAAACCACGCTGGGGAACCTGCAGCAGCTGGAAAAGGGCGAAGCGTGCCCTAACGAACTGGCGTAAGCGTGACGCCGGGTGGCGTCTATGCCCCATCCGGCGTACTGTCAGTTTCCCAGGTCCGGTGCGCAAAGCACCACCATAGCAGAACGGCCACCAGCGCAATCGCGCTCAGAACGCTGAATGCCGTCGCAAACGAGTAATGACCGGCGATCGTCCCGGTTAATGCCGGACTCATGGATGCCCCTACTCCCTGCATCAACATCACCACGCTCTGCCCGGCATTGACGTGCCCGCTTCCGCGCAGCAGCACCACAATAAACGACGGTACGACGACCCCCAGGATCCCGGCGGCCAGGCCGTCGAGAATTTGTACCGGGATCATCATTAACGGCGCATCCGTGGATGCCGCCAGCGCCGCACGCACCGGCATAACCAGCAGCGCCAACATAATCAAGCGCCAGTAGCCATAGTGTTCGATCCGGCGCGAGGCCCAGATGGCGACGGGGATCATCACGGCCTGAGAAATGATGACGGTACCGGCCGCGTACAAACCGGGGTTGATCGAGGCGGGCGCGGCGGCCACCCTCATGCTCAGCATCGGCAGCAGCGCGGCGTTCGCCAGGTGAAAGAGCAGCAGCGTCAGTCCGGTCACCAACAGCGCCCGGTTTTTTATCAGCACGGCAAATCCGGGAACCGGCAGGCTCGCGGAAGAGGACAGCCCACGCGCCGCGTCGTTGTCGATATCCCCGTTGCGAATGGCAAGCAGCGCGCAGAGCGTTAACAGCGTGGTACAGGTCATCAGCAGGAAAATTCCGCCGACGCCCCAGTACCAGGCAATGCCCCCTGCAATCAGTGCGGTAACAAAGTTGCCGCCGTGATTGAACGCCTCATTTTTGCCCATCTGCGCGCTGAATCCGCTCTGGCCGGTCAGCCCTAGCGTAATCCCGGCGATTAACGGCCCGACAAATGCCGCACAGATACCGGTGACGACTTGCGACACGGCGACAACGCCGCTCTGCTGGCTAAACCAGAGCAGAAGCGTGCTGAGCGTGATCAGAATGCACAGCAGCGCGAGCACAGCGCGCTTGTTGCGGGAGGTGTCGGTGATGAATCCCGCCGGCAGCGTGGCCAGTAACCCCGCCAGCCCGCCGGCCGTCATCAGGATGCCGATATCATCAGGGGTCCAGTGGCGTTCGGTCAGGAAAATACCGAGGAAAGGCCCCAGACCATCACGAACATCAGCAATGAAAAAACTTGTCAGGCATAACGCCCGCAGCGAACGAAGAGACATACTTCCTGCCTTGCCTGTTATTGCCTGAAATTAGCAAAATGCAGTATACCGGGTATTTTTGAAAATCAGATGACGTCTGAAAAATATTCCCTGCAAACTTAAACAATACATCAAGGGCGCTGTTTTTTTACTTTACTCATTATTGCGCCTGCTTATACTGGCAAAAAATTTCACAGGAGTCCTTCGTTGGAAAGCCATTTTATCGTTGATACGAAGGTAAGCTGACGCGATTTTCTCGCTGCTTACCTTAACGGTGGGCAGCAATCCTCTTGACGTGATTGCATCCCAATACATTAAGAACGACCAAATTTGTGGGGCATCGCGATGTTCATGTTTAATCATTCACTCTTTCCACCGCCCTCGCGCTGACATGCTTTGCGTTTTAACGGCGTCATACTGTGCTTTGTGAAGCGCTGACGCTTATCGTGTAACCATGTTAACAGGCGACAGGCTGATGTTCCCTTATATCTCTCATCTGCTCGCAGCGATGCTGCTGGGCGCAATTATTGGCGCGGAAAGACAGTGGCGTCAGCGTATGGCCGGGCTTCGCACCAATGCTCTGGTTGCAACGGGTGCGGCCGTGTTTATTTTAAGTTCCCTCTCGACGTCACCCGATAGCCCGGGGCGTATTGCAGCGCAGATTGTCTCCGGAATAGGCTTTCTTGGCGCTGGCGTTATTATGCGTGAGGGAATGAATATTCGCGGTCTTAATACCGCCGCGACGCTGTGGTGTTCGGCCGGAATTGGCGTGCTATGTGGATTAGGTCAATTCTGGAATGCCGGTATGGCCAGCGTGATTATTCTGTGCGCCAACATCCTGCTTCGCGAAGCTGCGCAGCGGATTAATCAACTGCCCGCGATCCATGAAGGCGAAAAATGCTATGTCCTGAAAATCACCTGTGATGACGAGCATGAAGATGCGGTGCGGCAGAGTGTGGTCAACATGGCGAAAGAGTTGACGTTGAGTCTGAAAGCCATTTATTGCGATACGGCGCAAGCAGAAGGAAAAACCGAAATACGGGCCGAGGTGATGACCCGTAAGGAATACCGGAAATTACTCGAGCTAATTATGGGTAATATCGGCGGGAATAAAATTATGGCTTCCGTAAGCTGCCACGCAATATGAACACGATACCGGGCATTGCGCCCGGTTGAGGCTTTGCCGTTTTGCAGAAATGGGCAGTGATGCGGAGAGAGTCATAGAGAAGCGCTGATTCTGGCAAGACTTTTCATCATCTTCGTCGTAAGGCTAAGCTGCTCGCTGCCCATAAGTTGGGACAATTCCTGCTTAGCGGATTGCCATACCGGAATGACCTGTTCAAGCAGACGCCAGCCTTCCCCCGTCAACATGAGTCGTTTTCCTGAACGTCCACGCCCTCCAGTAGAGCCAATAATGCCTCGGGACTCCAGACTACGGATATTTCGACTCAGTGTTGTCGCATCCACCCCTGCTCTGGCGGCGAGTTCCGCAACGGTTTCATTAGGAGAACCCCCGATGCCAACTATCAGACTGAACTGCTCAGCGGTCAGATCAAACGGTCTGAAGCAGGCGTTGTAATAGCGCGTAATAGCCCGAGCAGTAGCGCGCGCCTGAAACGCCGGGCAGACTTCCGGAATGGCCTTCAACAACGTCACATCAATGTTGCTCATCATTTCATCTCGACATTCAATGCTAAAGTTAATACTGTATATACACTATTAAGCATACTTGAGGAACGGTTATGCCAGCCTTTGTTCATATCAACTTACGCGTTATTGACCCAGCCAGACAGGCCAGCCTTGCCCCCCGCTTCACCTCAGCATTAGAGGAAGCAGGCGGTAAAATTGTTCATTTTGGTGCTGTCGCACAGGTACTGGAAGGTGATGAAGAGCCGTTACCCTATGCGGGCATTTTTGAATTCCCGACGTTAAATCAGGCCCTTGCCTTCTATCATTCGGAAAAATATGCGCCGATTAAGGCTGAACGCCAGCTCGCCCAGGAAGCAAGAATGTTCATTGTCACGACGGAATGACAGGCAGGTTCAACTGTATCTAAATCACAGAACCGAAATTTGTCCCCGTTATGACAACCTGCTCTCTGTTTTGCTGGAAATAACGGTTTACCCTGAGTTGTGCAAAAAATACTCAGGAGGGACACATGTACAATTCAATTTTGGTTCCCATTGATATCTCCGAGGATAGCCTGACGCACATGGTTATCCCTTTCGTTCAGGCACACACCGCACTTAACACGGCCAAGGTCCACTTTCTTACTGTTATTCCTTCGCTTCCCTATTATTCATCGTTAGGTTTGGCCTACCCCGCAGAAATGCCAAAGATGAAAGAATTCCAGCACGCGGCCTTAGCAAGGCTGGATGAAATCGTTAAGCAATTCAAAATCCCTGCAGACAAGATACAGACCCACGCCGTGACGGGGTCTCCGAAGGATCAGATCCTTAAGCTCGCTGACACAATCGGCGCCGACCTGATTATCATTGCCTCCCATAAGCCGGACATCTCGACCTATCTGTTGGGTTCGAACGCTGCGGCAGTGGTTCGGCATGCGAAATGCCCTGTGCTGGTGGTAAGATAAAAAAACTGGGCGTTACGCCCGGTTTTTTAAGCCAACACCATGACCCGCTCCCAACAGATAACTACACAGGAAAATGAGCAGGTTCACAATGGCTGACCTGCCTTATCTGTTCACGCAAAGCGCAAATGGCGACTGCAGATTTCCAATCAGCCAGCCATTACCTGTAGGTTCAATCTTCAGCTGGCGAACGGTTCCCTCGGGAACATAAAAGAAGCTGCTTTTAAAACTGTCATCATCAGCTGTATCACGCGGATTTTTAACGTAGCGCGTATCTGTAAGGGCAATCTCACCGGGCCTGTTCATCTCATAGCTAAAGAGAATTGTACGTGAGATGACATGAACACCTCGCGCTGACTGGATATTCCCCGACAGGACAGCTTGGCCATCGTGGTCTTCATCCAGACGGAAAATAAACTCCAGCGTAGCGACGAAATCAGGTTCATAGTGGTTATAACGTAGAATCGTTGAGCAGTTAACTTTCAGATAGTTTTGATTCTGCCGTTTGTGCACATAGAACCATACAGATAACGTCAGCACAACGAGTAGAAGTAAAGCAATCAACCCTGTTTTTTTAGTGAGTGCGTTCATAACCATTCCAATAGTTATTTAGACATGAAATGTATTTATCATTTCTGGCTGTACATCGACTAATAAAAGCTCGACCTTTGTTGCCGTAAAGATATGATTCAGAAACCTGGTACAAAAATGATGTTCCCTCAAGACAGTTAATACCACTCCCCTTCGCCAACTCGATGAACAATTCCTTTTTTTGTTCAGAAAGCGATGCGGAGTTTCTTTGTACAGTGTATACAGGGCACGAACCATAGTTAAAGAGAAAATAAGTCTTCAATTCTCTTACCTGAGTCAAATCTTTTGATGGAACCCTAAGCCCTAACATAATCAAGATCGCGCTTATTAAAACGACTGCCAATGCCAGAGCGATAGGTAATTTTCTGTATTTAACTCGCACCGGAGAGCGTTCTTTTACTAATTGCGCATCATTTTTTTTAACTTCTAACCGTGACTCATCCCCAATAGTGGGTTGAGTCAAAACTCTCACCTCGACATCACTATTAAACATAAAACCAACGCGAGGCACAGTAGTAATACACTCCTCGACAATCCCAAGCTGTACGAAATGCTTTCTCAGTTCGGAGATATATTTGTTCAGCGTGTGACTAGAAGAACGGAGACCATGAGCATCCCAGACGCTTTCCAGAAGTTCGTTTCGGGTCAGCACCTGACCATGCTTTTCCAGAAGACATGCAAGAAGTCTGTTCATTGTCAGGGTCAGAATGACAGTAGAGCCCTCGTCTCCGGATGGCCATATAGCACCATCTTCCGAGCGATAGAAAACCCTATTATCAATCACGAAAACCATCTCTGACTCCTTATCCATGATGGTAATTGAATGGTTTCTCTCGTTTCTCCAACTTACGGAAACCCATCAGCTTCTTTACTTCATCCTAGCACAGCCAGGCGTAGCAGCAGTTTTTGCAGTCATATTGCTTGTAAATGGATCAACCCTCAGAACATTGATTTGTAATTTAACAAATTACCGATACATATAGCTGCATTACGTTTTTGGTTGATAGGATTATTCGCAGAAGTGAATGAGCAGGTTCTTAATCTTCAGGACAAGTCATCCACCCTACCTCCATTTACAGCCCCGGGAACGAAGAGACCGCTCGGGTAGCGAATCCAGTAGATAAGGAGCGACATTATGATAAGCACCAAAATGCTCATGAAAGCAGAACGTTTCTTCATCAAAGCTCGTACATCGATTAGAGAAACAATCTTATCAGCGGAACTGACCAATGCTGAATTTGTGTACCGTTTATCCAGCCCGTATGTAAGGGAGATAAGATCGTAGGCGGAGAGGTATTACTCAGAGTTCTCAAAGATGGGATTTACCAATCTCCCGAAAAATACCTTTCGGCAATGGAATCATGTGAGGTGATTAATGATGTCACTTGCAGTCTGATGTCTGATGTTAAAACATTTTTCGAAGGCTATGAAGGTACTCTACCTGATGACTTTTATCTCTCCTTCAACATCTGTGCGAGACAGTTGAACTCTTCAAGAGTTATTGAAGCAGTGACGGACTTTAAGAAAACATTCGACGGACGCATTTCTGTCACGCTGGAAATTGTCGAACGCGGAACAATGAACCTGGACGACTTTGCACTCGAGGCTATGCAGCAACTTACTGAGTCAGGTGTGCGATTTGCGATTGATGATTTCGGCAGCGGGAGTTCATGCCTTAAATATATTGAACATGCAGGTTTCTCAACTATCAAGATTGATAAATGCCTCACAATTGCCAGCAATGGATCATTAATCTATTCCGCGGTGATTGATTCAATTATCACTCTCGCAGAGCGGCTGCAAATTCATGTCATTGCTGAAGGTATAGAAAATAAAGAACAACTATCGCTTTTGAAAGATAGAGGGGTGGATATTTTTCAGGGTTATCTATTTTCAAAACCTGTAAGCATGCACGAGTTTTGCACGCACATATAACGTTTTTCAAAAGCATAAACACAACAATTCGCAACCTATCATGGAAAGCATTACTTAAATAACAGTAGTGCACTCGACCTATTTGTTACAGATTTAAATTACCACCGAGGACAAATTATATATGTCAGCTAACTTCCCAAACCCTCCAGAGCTTCCGTCATGCTCAGGGCCGGACGGAATTCTTTATGATTTTAACTATGGCGCGCGCGTTTTGCTCCCGGAAGGAAAATGGCACGTCATTTTAATGGACGACGACAGCGGTAATATTCTTTTCAGCTGTGATTCAGAAGGCGGTTGGGTCACCAGTAATAAAAAATATTACGTCCGCTTCCGCATTCAGGTATTCCACCAGGGATCGGCGAGCCCGGTCCTGGATGAAACGCTGGATATGAAGGACAAGCCCGTCGTCATCTTTTTCCCAACGGGTACGCTGGGCGACATGCTTGGGTGGTTCCATTATGCAGAGCGTTTTCGCCAGCTGCACCGCTGTCAGCTTGAGTGCGTTATGGGGCAGGAAATCATTGAACTGCTCAGCGCACAGTATCCCGAGATCACTTTCTCCACAAAGGACAATCTGCAGACAGTAAATCCCTACGCATCCTGGTATGTAGGCCTCTTCTTTAAGGGTGATACCACACATCAACCCATCGATTTCAGGAAGGTCGGCTTCCACCGCAATGCCGGCTATATCCTCGGGGTCGATCCGCGGGAGTGCCCTCCCCGACTGAAGCTGGATGCGGAACGAAAAATTGTGGAGCCGTATGTCTGCATCGCCGCGCAGTCTACCAACCAGGCGAAGTACTGGAACAACGGCCATGGCTGGGCCGAGGTGGTTGCCCACCTTAAATCTCTGGGATACCGGGTGCTGTGCATTGACCGCCATGCACATTACGGCCAGGGCTTCGTCTGGAACCACATCCCCCAGGGCGCTGAAGACTTTACAGGGAATATTCCGCTCCAGGAGCGTGTGGACCTGTTAAAGCATGCGAGCTTCTTTATCGGACTGGGCAGCGGGCTGTCATGGCTTGCCTGGGCGTCCGGTATCCCTGTGGTGTTAATCAGCGGATTCAGTCTCCCCAACAGCAAATTTTACACCCCCTGGCGAGTGTTCAGCAGCCATGGCTGTAACGGCTGCTGGGATGACACGTCCGTTGATTTTGACCATGTGGATTATTTGTGGTGCCCGCATCACAAGAACACCCCCCGACAATACGAGTGCACGAGTCTGATCACCGGTCGGCAGGTTATCGGCATGGTGGACCGTCTGCATTCAGGATTAGTTGATAAGTAAGGGACGTAAATATGAACAAGATATATACCACGGTCTGGTGCGAGTCGCGCCAGCAGTGGGTTGTCACATCTGAACTGGCGACCGGGTCCGGTCGTCCGAAGCTGACGCCTAAGAAGAGCGCGCTGGCACTGCTGCTGGGAGCCTTCCTGTTGCCATCAGGGCCTGCGATGTCCATAGATTATGTAGGCGTGACGGTAGATGTGAATACTACGGGTCCACAGACTCTAAATTCAGGTGATACCGCCACCTCTACGACAATTAATGCAGGTACTTATCAGCGTATCAGTAGTGGCGGCAAGGCCACCATTACTACCATCAACGGTGGCTCTCAGCGCGTTAGTGGAGGATCGGCTACCTCAACTACCATCAATGCTGGTGGCTGGCAGGAAGTCACAAGTGGTGGCTCGGCCACCATCACTACCATCAACAGTGGAGCTTCTCAGCGCGTCTCCGGTGGTGGCACAGTTACTTCCACTAACATCTATAGTGGTGGTGCTCAACACATCTCCAGTGGCGGATCAGCCACCTCCACTACCATCAGCGGCGGTGCTCAGCACGTGTCCAGTGGCGGCTCGGCCTTCAGAACCACCATTGGCGATACTGTTTCTTTTCTTGGCGGCTCTCAGGACATATTTAATGGTGGTTCAGCTACCTCCACCACCATCTACATTTCTGGTATTCAGCGCGTTTCCAGTGGTGGTCTAGCCACCGCCTCCATCATCAACAACCTAGGTGCCCAGCACGTCTTTAATGGCGGTTTGGCCGACTCTACGACCATCAACCAGGGCAGGCAGCATATCTCCAGTGGTGGCTCGGCCAACAATACGACAATCGGCGGCTTATTAGGCACTCAATACGTATCAAGTGGAGGCACAGCGACTTCCACTACCATCAACAGCGGTGCTTATCAGCGCATTGAGGGCGGCGGCTCAGCCACCTTCACTACCATTAACAGCGATGGTTATCAACTCATCTCCAGTGGCGGAACGGCCACCTCCACTACTATCAGTGCCGGAACCCAGCATATCTCTAATGACGGTAAGGCCATTAGTACAACAATTAACACAAGTGGTAACCAGTACATTTCCAGTGGCGGCTCGGCCACCTTCACTACCATCAGCGGCGGTGCTCAGCACGTGTCCATTGGCGGAACGGCCACCTCCACTACTATTAACAGTGGCGGTGTACAGAACGTTTACAGTAGAGGCTCGGCCACCTCCACTACTATTAACAGTAGCGGTGTACAGAACGTTTACAGTGGCGGCTCGGCCACTTCTACGACCATCAGCGGTGGCGTTCAGAACGTTAACAGTGGAGGCTCAGCCACTTCTACGACCATCAGCGGTGGCACTCAGAACGTGAATAGTGGAGGCTCAGCTACTTCTACGACCATCAGCCGTGGCGCTCAGAACGTTAACAGTGGAGGATCGGCTACTAAAACAACCATCAATAATAGTGGTTCTCAGTACGTATCCAGTGGCGGCATTGTCTCTTTCACCACCATCAGTGGTTCAGAGGCTAATTCAAATTTAGCAGCGGCCCTTCAAGTCATCTATGATGGGGGTACTGCTAATGAAACTACCATCACAAACGGTTTTCAGATCGTCTCCAGCGGTGGTCTGGCCACTAATACGTTCCTCAACAGTGCAGGCTATCAAAGAATTAGCAGTGTAGGCACAGCGATTGGTACCACGATAAACAGCAATGCTAGACAGTACGTTGAAAGTGGCGGCACGGCCAGTGGTGCCACCATCAGCGGTGGTATTCAGATGATATCCAATGGCGGCTTAGCCACGTCCACCACCATCAGCCTTGGTCAGCAGATTGTCTATAGTGGCGGCCGAGCCACTACCACTACCATCAGTGGTGGTACCCAGAACATCTACAGTGGCGCCTCGGCCATCTCCACTACCATCAGCGGTGGTAGGCAGCACATCTCTGGTGGCGGAACTGCCATCTCTACCACCATCAACAGTGGCGGTGAGCAATATGTTTCAACTGGTGGCTCAGTAACGAGCACCACCATTATCGAAGGCAATCAGTACGTTGCAGGTACGGCCACCACGACTACAATCAGCGGTGGTTCGCAGTATGTATGGAGTACCGGCTCGGCAACTAGCACCACCATCATCGGTGGCACTCAAAACATTACAGGTATAGCCTCATCCACTACCATTAACAGTGCTGGAATACAAAACGTCTCAAGCGGCGGCTTGGCCATTTTTACAACCATCGAAAGTGCAACCCAGAATATATCAAATGCCGGCATAGCTACTTCTACCACCATCAATAGTGGTGGAATACAGAACGTCTCTAATGGCGGCATGGCCATTTTTACTACCATAAGCGGTGGTGGTGAACAGTTCATCGACTGGAGTGGCATGGCTACCTCTACAACTATAAGTAGTGGTGGTATTCAGAACGTCAAAGGTATTGATATCTTTGCCACTATACAAAATGGCGGAACTCAGAGAGTAAGCGGCAGAACTACCTCTGCTGCCATAAAGAATGGTGGTGAACAGTATGTAGAATGGGGGGGAATAGCCACATCAACCACTATAAGCAGTGGAGGAATTCAACACATATCTCGTGGCGGCACGGCTGATGGTACATATATCTATAGCGACGGAGTCCAGCACGTATCTGGGGGCACAGCCATTAACACCCGCATCGAGTGGAATGGAACTCAGCACATATCCAGTGGCGGTACTGCCTCTGGTACCGTCCTAAATAGTTCAGGAGCAGCACAATACGTTTACGCTGGCGGCTTGGCTATCAGGGCTATTGTTAGTCGTGGGGACCAGTACATCTACGATGGTGGTAGTGCCAATTCTACTACCATCAACAGCGGTGGTAATCAGCACGTATCCAGTGGCGGATCAGCAACTGAAACCAAAATTATCAGTGGTGCGCAACACGTATCCAGTGGCGGATCAGCGACTGGCACTACTATAAATGGTTTCTCTTTCCATTATGAGTCGGGGGCTGGGATACAGCATGTATATAATGGCGGCACTGCAACTGAAACCACCATCAACAGTGGTGGACGACAGCACGTATCAAGTGGCGGCATTGCAACTGAAACCACCATCAACAGTGGTGGACAACAACACGTATACAGTGGCGGATCAGCGAATGGTACTACTATCGGTGGTAGTCGTAATAATGGCGTGACTAGTAGTGCTGGCTGGCAGTATGTCTCCAGTGGCGGTTCAGCAACCAGCACCACTATTAACAGCGCGGGCTACCAGAACGTCAGCAGTGGCGCTTCTGCCACAAGCACTACCATTAATCAAGGCGGCCAACAGACACTCTACGGAAATGCCAACAATACAACTATTAGCGGCACTGGATTTCAGGAGGTAATCGGTGGTACTGCCGTTGAAACACACATTAATGGGGAACCTGAGAGTTCAATTCGTGTCGGGCAACGTTTAGGAAATGGCGCCCATGCGGAAAATACATATATTTATGAAAACGGTCGGCAAAGCTTTGTATTAATTGGTGATGCTACTGCTGGTTTAACTACAGCTAATAATACATATATTTATACTGGCGGTGTTCAATCCGTTTACGGTAATACTTCTGAAACTGGTATCTATGCTGGCCAAGAAGCACTTGCTACAAATACATTTATCGAAGGGGGGACGCAGTATGTTGAAGATGCTACTGCGCGTAACACTAAAATTTCAAAAGGAGGAATCCAATATTTAAGAGCAAAAGCCTTGGCTGACATAACGCATATTGAAGATGGTGTTCAGTATATATATGCAGACGCTCAGGCTAAAAACACCACTATCAAATCCCTCGGTTCCCAGATGGTTTACACTGGCGGTACTGCTACAGACACCACCATCAAAAGCGGGGGTATACAGTGGGTCGAGAGTGGCGGTACGACCACTGACACCACCATCAATGGCGGCCAGTCGTGGCTGCGGGCCGGTGCAGTGGCCAACGGCGAAACCAGCGTAAACGCCGGAGGCGAACTGCTGATGGACGCCGGCTCTCTTGCAACGGACGTCAACATCTCCGGGGGCACCCTCTCTGTCAGCGACCTTTCCGATGCCACATCCGGCCAGAACACAGTTCAGGTCGGGATGCTCACCATGGACGGCGGAAATGTCAACTTCCTGCGCAACAGCGACGGTGAGTTCGCGAAACTGACGATTACGGAGCTGAGCGGCACCGGGAACTTCCTCCTGAACACCTCTCTCGCAGACCGTAAAGGCAACTTCGTCACTATCGAACAGGGCACAGGCCAGTTTGGTATTGCTGTGGCTGACTCCGGTAAGGAGATATCAGACCACACTGACCTGACGCTGAACCTCATCCACGAGAAAGGCGGTGACATTGACTTTGAAATGGTCACGGCATCCGGGCGAAGCACCAGATTCGTGGACGGCGGTACGTATATGTACACCCTGTACAGCCAGCAGGATAAGGACGGCCTCACCGGCGGTAACGTCTGGTATCTGGGGGCCATGGGGAGTGGCGGTGAGAACCCGGGCGGTGAGAACCCGGGCGGTGAGAATCCGGGCGGCGAGAACCCGGGCGGTGAGAACCCTGGCGGTGAGAATCCGGGCGGCGAGAACCCTGGCGGTGAGAACCCGGGCGGCGAGACCCCTGGCGGCGAGAACCCTGGCGGTGAGAACCCGGGCGGCGAGACCCCGGGCGGTGAGAACCCTGGCGGCGAGAACCCGGGCGGTGAGAACCCTGGCGGTGAGAATCCGGGTGGCGAGAACCCTGGCGGTGAGAATCCGGGGGGCGAGAACCCGGGCGGTGAGAACCCAGGCGGTGAGAACCCTGGCGGCGGTGATAACGGCAATGCAGGCGGTAACGGGAACGGCGGGAAGAAGCCAATGACCACGCCTGCAACCGATGCCATTCTGGCCATGTCTAATGCCGGTCTGAACGTTATCCATTCTGAGCTGGATGGCCTGCGCACGTATCGCGCGAGTCTGGATAAAACCGGACCAGAAAGCAACGTATGGGGACACTACCTCGGCAGTAAAAGTGACATTGATACAAGCAATGGCGCAGCCTATAAGCTGAGCCAGAACGGACTTGAGATCGGTGCTGATACCCGTACTGACTTTGACCGAGGCAGCCTCGTCACTGGCACATTCATGTCCTTTAGCGATAACAAAGTGAAACATGCCCGCGGCGGTACAAGCAAAATCGACAGCTACGGTCTCGGCCTGTATGCAACCTGGTACGACGCAAGTGGGTTCTACGCTGACGGTGTAGTCAAAGGTAACCGTCTTAACAACAAACTGAGAGCGGTTATGACTAACGGAGGTAGAACCGGCGGTGACTGGACTCAGTATGCACTCAGCACAGCCGTTGAAGGTGGTTATCAGTTCGATCTCAAAGATGACGTAAGCATCACGCCTTATGCGCGCCTGGCATTTGTTCAGATGACTAGTGAGGATGTGAAACTCAGCAACGGCATGAAAGGCAACACGGGCACTCCACGTTCTGTCACGGGTGAAGCCGGTGCGAAGATTGCCGGGAAGTTCAATATTGGCTCGACTGAGTTCAAACCTTATCTGTCAGCTGCGGTGGTGCAAGAGTTTGCTAACTCAAACGACGTCACGATCAATGAGCGCAATCGCTTTGACAACAACGTCAAAGGCACATCAGGCAAGTACGGTCTGGGCGCTTCAGTCAATGTTGGCAAAGACGTAACCTTGTACGGTGAGGCTAATTATCGTCAGGGCAGCCAAATCGAAACACCGATCCAGGGTGTGGCCGGTATCCGTATCGGATTCTGATGTTCCACAGGGGCCTTAGGGCCCCTTTTCACTGTGTTCTGAAATGTTCTGGTTATGTTTATGCCTCACATGATTTTGACGAAAGATGTTTTTTTGAATAAAGCGCTGTCTGTCATCCTTCAGCAAGCATCCCCCAGCAGAAAGGTTTGCGTCGTAGATATTGAATCATTCAGAAGCCTGGGTGCTATTTACAACCTTCTGAAAAGAAAGAAACTCACTGAAAAGCATGAAATGATCTTCATCGGTGGCAAGGATGTCAGTTCAAGAGTTCTCGAACCGCTTGTGACAATTTACAGGAAATCGTGCTTTATGGAGTTTCGAAAGCAGCTTACGGGCGGTCGGACGTATTCATCAGAATATGCGTTGAACCACATCGCGCGCTGCAGAAGTCTGAGCATGCTTTCAGAGCAGGAGAAAAAGACACTTTTCGCCCTTCTGGATACTGATGACACGGTGGCTGCTGCAAGAAAAATTTACCTGTCCCCCAAAACTGTCTATACCTACACCAATAATATTGGGCAAAAACTTAACCTGAATTCGATACTTCAGGTCAGGCAATTTATTCATTCTGAATTCGAATAGTCGTTGCGGGAAAAACAATAAAAACCGGGCGCGAAGCCCGGTTCTGTTATTTGCTAACGGCGGTTTTACGCGCTCAGCCCGCGATTCTCCAGCATCGGCTCAATCTTCGGATCGTGCCCGCGCCAGTTCCGGTAAAGTTCAGCTAAATCAGTACTGTTCCCGCGGGACAAAATGGCCTCGCGGAATGTCTGCCCGTTTTCACGGGTCAACCCGCCCTGCTCGACAAACCACTGGTAGCCATCGTCCGCCAGCATCTGCGTCCACAGGTAGGCGTAATACCCCGCCGCGTAGCCGCCGCCGAAGATATGGGCAAAATAGCTGCTGCGGTAGCGCGGCGGAACGGCGGGCAGATCCAGCCCCTCTTTCTTCAACGCTGCCGCTTCAAAATCCTCCACGCTCAAAACGGCCTCGCTGATGCCGTGCCAGTTCATGTCCAGCAGCGCGGCACCCAGCAGTTCGGTCATGTCATAACCCTTGTTGAAATGGGTCGCGTTTAGCATGCTTTCCCGCAGCGCGTCCGGCATCGGTTCGCCGGTTTCGTAATGGCGCGCATAGTGGGTAAACACCTGAGGATGGCTGGCCCAGTGCTCGTTGATTTGCGACGGGAACTCAACAAAATCACGCGGCGTATTGGTGCCGGAAAGGGTGGCGAAACGCTGGCTGGCAAAGAGACCGTGCAGCGTATGGCCAAACTCGTGGAACAGGGTTATTACGTCATCCCAGGATAGAAGCGCGATACCGCCATTCGCCGGTTTCTGGTAGTTACAGACGTTGTAGATCACCGGACGGGCAGCAAACTCGAAGGATTGCTCGACGAAATTCCCCATCCATGCCCCGCCCTGTTTGGAATCACGGGCAAAGAAGTCACCGTAAAACAGCGCCATGCCCTCGCCGGTGTGGTCGAAAATTTCCCATACGCGGACGTCCGGGTGATATACCGGGATATCGAAGCGTTCGACGAAGCGAATGCCAAACAGCTGGCTGGCAGCCCAGAATACGCCATCCTGTAGCACGGTATTGAGCGCAAAGTAGGGCCTGATCTGCGACTCATCGAGGGCATATTTTGCCTGGCGCACGCGCTCCGCATAAAAGGCCCAGTCCCAGGCCTCCACGGTGAAACCGCCCTGCTCGTCGTCGATGACTTTCTGAATATCGGCCTGTTCGCGTTCCGCGCGGGCGCGGGCGGCAGGCACAATGCCGCGCATAAATTCCAGCGCGGCGGCCGGGGTTTTCGCCATCTGGTCAGCGATGCTCCAGCTAGCGTAATCCTCAAAGCCCAGCAGACGGGCCTGCCGCGCGCGCAGCGCCGTCAGACGAAGAATCAGCGCGCGGGTGTCGTTTTCGTCCCCTTTCTGGGTACGCGTCCAGCCTGCGTTGAAGAGGTTTTCGCGGGTCTGACGATTGCGCAGCGCGGAAAGCGCGGGCTGCTGGGTGGTGTTCAAAAGCGGGATCAGCCAGCGATCGTTTAGCCCTCGCTCCGCGGCAGCCTGCGCCGCGTCAGCGATCTCCGTTGCGCTGAGCCCGTCAAGCTGGTGCGCATAATCCACCACCAGACCACCGGTCTTATCGGCAGCCAGCAGACGCTGGTTAAACTGGCTGGTCAGCGAGGCCGCCTCGGTATTCAGCGCCTTCAGCTCGGTCTTTTCTGTCTCACTCAGACGCGCGCCGGCCAGAATAAACCGCTGATACAGCTCCTCGACCAGACGACGGCATTCGGCGTCCAGCGCGGCACGGTCCTGCCAGACGCTCTCCACGCGGGCAAACAGCGCGTCATTCAGCCAGATATCGTTTGCCAGCGCGGCAAGCTCGGTGGAGAACTGTTCTTCCAGCTCCTGTAAAAACGAATTGGTGTGCGCGGAAGTCATGGCGAAGAACACGCTGCTGACACGCGAGAGCATGGCGCCGCTCTTCTCCAGCGCCAGCACGGTGTTCGTGAAGTCGGGCGCAGCGGCCTGAGCGACAATCGCGTCAATGTCCGCACGCTTCTGGCGAAGGGCTTCATCGAAGGCCGGACGATAGTGGCTGTCGTTGATCTGATCAAAATGGGGGGCCTGGTAAGGCAGCAGGCTGATGTCAAAAAAAGGATTCGTGGCCGTCATCTTTCACTCCTGAGTACGGGTATCCTCCCAGAGTAGGCCAGGCCGCCATCCCCTGCAACGCTGTCATACAAATGTTGCCTTAACGCACCCTCTGCGGCCGTGCTATGTTAGTTAAACACAAAAAGCGTTGAGGAACAGTGAGATGATTATTTTAGTTACCGGGGCAACGGCAGGTTTTGGTGAAAGCATCACGCGTCGCTTCGTCGCCAACGGGCACAAGGTTATTGCAACGGGCCGCCGTCAGGAACGTCTGCAGGAGCTGAAGGACGAATTAGGCGACAGCATCCTGACCGCGCAGCTGGACGTGCGTAACCGCGCGGCGATTGAAGAGATGATTGCCAACCTGCCCGCCGAGTGGCGCGCCATCGACGTGCTGGTCAACAATGCCGGTCTGGCGCTGGGCATGGAGCCGGCACACAAAGCCAGCGTGGAAGACTGGGAAAACATGATCGACACCAACAACAAAGGGCTGGTCTATATGACCCGCGCGGTGCTGCCGGGCATGGTTGAGCGCAATCGTGGCCACATTATCAATATCGGCTCCACCGCCGGAAGCTGGCCTTATGCAGGCGGCAACGTCTACGGCGCAACAAAAGCGTTTGTGCGCCAGTTCAGCCTTAACCTGCGTACCGATCTGCACGGCACCGCCATTCGCGTCACCGACATCGAGCCGGGCCTGGTGGGCGGCACCGAGTTTTCCAACGTGCGTTTCAAGGGCGACGACGCGAAAGCGGACAAGACCTACGAAAACGCTAACGCCCTGACGCCGGAAGATGTCACCGAAACGGTCTGGTGGGTGGCGACGCTGCCAAAACACGTCAACATCAATACCGTAGAAATGATGCCGGTCAGCCAGAGTTTTGCCGGGCTTAGCGTCCATCGTAGCTAACGCTGCCCTTCCCGGCCTGCGGGCCGGGTCTGTTTCGGGTTATAAAAGAATGGTAGTATGTTCAGGCTAACTCTCTGAGAAATGACAACTCATGGCCGCTGAATCGCAACTCAATCCCACCCAGCCCGTAAACCAGCAAATCTATCGCATTTTGCGACGTGATATTGTCCATTGCCTGATCCCACCGGGAACGCCGCTTTCTGAAAAAGAGGTGTCCGTGCGTTTTGACGTTTCCCGTCAGCCGGTGCGTGAAGCGTTTATTAAGCTTGCGGAAAACGGTCTGATTCAGATCCGCCCGCAGCGCGGCAGCTACGTGAACAAAATTTCACTCTCTCAGGTGCGCAACGGCTGTTTTGTTCGCCAGGCCATTGAATGCGCGGTGGCGCGCCGTGCCGCAACGCTCATCAACGACAAGCAGTGTTACCTCTTGGAACAAAACCTGCATCAGCAGCGGATTGCGATTGACCGTAAGCAGCTGAATGATTTCTTCCAGCTTGATGATGAATTCCACCAGAAACTGGCGCAGATTGCAGATTGCCAGCTGGCCTGGGACACCATCGAAAACATCAAGGCTACCATCGACCGCGTGCGTTATATGAGTCTCGATCACGTCTCTCCGCCGGAAATGCTGCTCCGACAGCATCATGATATTTTCAGCGCGCTGGAAAAACGCGACCCGGACGGCGTGGAAAAAGCGATGACGCTGCATCTGCAGGAAATTAGCGAATCCGTGCAGCTGATTCGTCAGGAAAATAGCGAGTGGTTTAGCGAAGAATAATATTTCGCCGCGCCCTTTCGGGTGCGGCGAGAGGGTTAGCGAACGACTAACACCGGAATGGTTGCGTAGCGCAGGATAGATTCCGCATTTGATCCCAGCAGATGGGTGGTGATGCCCGGATTTTTCGACCCGATGACGATCGCGTCATATTCCCCCTCTTTGCTCAGCCTGATAATTTCATCGCGGACGTTGCCAAAGCGAACCAGGCTGTCAATTTTCTCCGGCGAGATGTCGAACAGCCTTTTTAACGCGTTCATTTTCTTCCCGGATTCCTCAGTCATATATTCTTCGAACTTTTTAATATCGGCGTTAAAACCGCGCAGCAGGGATCGGCTGCTGGTCGGCAGAATATTGACCAGGGTAATCGACGCGCCCTCGGCCTTCGCGAGGTTAGCCGCGTGGCGAACCGCTTTGTCACTCAAATCCATTTCAAATACATCAACAGGCATCAAAATCTTCTTATACATAAGCCTGGCTCCTTATTCCGATGAAAGGGTTATTTCCTGTACCCAGAATGGCACCGGGAAAATAAACCAACCCTCAACGCTTCCCTGATGAAACTATCAGTTAATGAAAATAACGGTCTGCTTTGTCAATTGCTGTCGTGAACCGTCAGCACCCGACGCAATAAAGAAAAAAGTGTGAGTTTGATCAAAAACAAAAACATCTGATGCAGACAGGCGTATTTATATGCCCCGTGAACGGCAACCCTGAAATAACGCCGTAACGAACAGGTTAGAGAGGAGAAAATACCATGATGACATACGACCGTAACCGCAATGCAATCACCACCGGCAGCCGCGTCATGATTAGCGGCACAGGCAAAACTGGCGTGATTAAAGCGATCCACAGCGACGGGCTGGATGCCGCGCAGGTGCGCCGCAGCAAAACGGTTGAAGTGGAAGGATGCGAAGGTAAGTTCGAACCGATTGAGCTGATTCGCCTGGGTATGCACTAAACGGTGCGCAGACATGCCGCCGCGAACGGCGGCATGTGCTGAATTACCGTTGAGACACGTACTGCGCCACGGTCGCTTTCGCGCCCTTTTGCAGCAGCGTCTGGTATGCCTTCATCACCGCATCAACAAAGACGGCTTCACGCGGTAGCTCCTTGCCAAAGATGGCTTCAATGCCAAGCAGCGCCCTGACCCGGCTTTCCCCTTCCGCACTGCTCTTCACCGCCGCCTGAATCACTGCCAGCTGCGGATCGCTCACGTCAATCGCGTTACCCTGCTCGTCCACGCCGCCGACATAGCGCATCCACCCTGCCACGCCCAGCGCCAGCAGCGGGAAAGGCTTCTGATACACCAGGTGCCAGCGCACGGAATCCAGCATGCGCTGCGGAAGCTTCTGGCTGCCGTCCATTGCAATCTGCCAGGTCCGATGGCGCAGGGCCGGGTTGCTGTAGCGGGCAATCAGGAGATCGGCATAGCGTCCTAAATCGACGCCTTTGACCTTCAGCGTAGGCGCCTGCTCGTTAAGCATCAGCGCGTGCGCGGCGACGCGGTAGTTTTCATCTTCCATACAGTCGTTAATATGCTGATAGCCCGCCAGATAGCCCAGGTACGCCAGGAATGAGTGGCTGCCGTTAAGCATGCGCAGCTTCATCTCTTCAAACGGGATAACATCTGACACCAGCTCGGCTCCGGCTTTTTCCCACGCTGGACGGCCGGCCACAAAGTTATCTTCGATCACCCACTGACGGAACGGTTCACAGGCCACCGCCGCCGGATCGCGCACGCCGGTAAGCTGTTCAATTTTATCCAGCGTGTCGGGGGTGACCGCAGGCACGATGCGATCCACCATCGTTGACGGGAAAGTAACGTGGGATTCGATCCAGTCCGCCAGTTCACCGTCTACCGCACGGGCGTACGCGCAGGTGACATTCCGCATCACATGACCGTTCTCCGGCATGTTATCGCAGGACATCACGCTAAACGCAGGCAGACCCGCCGCCTTACGCCGCGCCAGCGCTTCCACGATCACACCCGGCGCAGATTTCGGCTGGTGCGGGTTTTGCAGGTCTGCGACGATAAAAGGGTGATCGAGCATCAGTTGCCCGGTCGCCGGGGAATGGCAGTACCCTTTCTCGGTGATGGTCAGCGAGACAATCGCCACCTGCGGTTCGCACATCGCGGCCAGCACGGTCTCGAGCCCGTCAACCTGCGCATGCAGCGCCTTTTTTACCACGCCAACCACGCGGGAGGTCCACGCATCGGCAGACATTTCCGCCACGGTATAGAGATTATCCTGCGCGTTCAGATCGGCAATCTGCTGTTCGCCGCCAATCAGGTTAACCTCACAGTATCCCCAGTCGCTACCGTGTTCCGCGGCGAGGATGTCGGCGTACACTGCCTGATGCGCACGGTGAAATGCGCCAAACCCTAAATGAACGATGCGTGCTTTAAGGCTGTCGCGATCGTACTGTGGCAGCGTCGCGTTGGCCTGTAATAAGGTATTTTCCATGATTAAGACTCGTTAATTAGAAAGCTGTGGATCGCTGCCGCCCATGCTGAAGCGGCAGCGCCTGCTGACTACACCAACTAGAATGGTAGCTGGAGTAAAAAAAGTGAACTGCCATCAACCATACTGATACTGCCGTTTGAGTTTTTGATTTATATTAACTTTTCTTCATGTGGTGTGACACAAAATCAAAGTTGTGTGACAGGTAACGCAAGTTATAAACCATCAGCGTCGCGAGGAGACGGCACCGTAACCGACCGTCTCTCTCGGCGCAGACTCGGCTGCGTCTTGCACCGCGCTTAAATCACGGTCGCGCACTTCCGGCATCAGGATCGCCGAGATCAGTCCAATCACGGAATAGGCCACCAGCATGGCGACAATCGGCCACCAGGAGCCGGTCATATTGCAGAAAATCCCTGCCAGTACCGGACCAAAGCCCACCGCTACGAGACCGCCCGCCTCTTTGGAGATCGCCATACGGGTAAAGCGATTTCGCGAGCCAAACATCTCCGCCATGGTGATATTTTCCAGCGCAAACAGCCCCAGCACGGCGAAGTTATGGATAACGATGATGCAGAGCATGATCGTCCCCGGCGCATAGCTCTTATCGACGATGATCGACAGCATCGGATAGGCCAGAATAATGGCGGAGATATTGAGGATAATGTACGGCAGACGGCGCCCCACTTTATCGGAAAGCCAGCCCAGCAGCGGAATGGAGATAAACCCGAGAATGGAGCTGATCATCAGCGCATCGGTCGGGATGGCCTTATCGAACAGCAGCGTCTGGACCAGATAACCCGCGAGGAAGGTCTGGATGAGCCCCGAGTTGCCCGCCTGGCCGAAACGCAGGCCGGTCGCCAGCCAGAAGGATTTGCTTTTCACCATGGAACCCAGTGAGGTGTCCGGCTGCGCAGCTTGCACATCGTTCACTTTCTCAAAGACCGGGCTCTCCTTGAGGTTCATACGCAGCCAGATGGCGAAGATCATCACCACGACGCTGGCGAGGAACGGCACGCGCCAGCCCCAGGCGAGCAGCTGTTCACGATCGAGGGCAAAGAACATGATGGCCCAGATCGCCGTTGCGCTCAGCGTCCCGCAGTTAGTCCCCATCGCCACCAGCGAGGAGATGATGCCGCGTTTACCTTTCGGCGCGTACTCCGCCAGCATGGTCCCGGCCCCGGAGATCTCGGCCCCGGCACCGAGGCCCTGAATAATGCGCAGCATCACCAGCAGCACGGGGGCAAAAATCCCGATCTGCGCGTAGGTCGGCAGGACGCCAATCAGCGTGGTGCAGATCCCCATCATGGTGATAGTAATGAACAGCACCTTCTTACGACCAATGCTGTCGCCCATTCTGCCGAAGATAAAGGCGCCGACGATGCGCGCAATATAGCCTGCGCCGTAGGTGCCCATCGCGAGGATCAGCGCCATCGCGGCAGACTGTTCCGGGAAGAAGATCTCATGGAAGACCAGAGCGGCGCCCAGCGAGTAAAGCTGGAAGTCCATAAATTCCAGGGCGGTGCCCAGCCAGCCGGAAACGGCGGCTTTTACCAGATCGGATGTGGTTCTTTGAGGTTGTACTTGCGTCATAATGGCTATCTCTGAAAGGTAAGATGCGTACCACATAGCGCCTGTCTGCGCAGGCGCTTAACCGCGTAAATGATTATTGGCCGAACGTGAGCAAAACTTTGCAGCACTGCCGCTGGTCTTTCTCAAACAGTTCAATAGCGTCTTTAACGTGGTGATAGTCAAAGGTATGGGTGATCAGTTTTTCCGGGTCGATCAGCCCCCTCTTCAGCCAGTCGATAACGACCGGGAATTTGTTGGCGTTCAGGCGCGAGGAGAAGATCGCCAGCTCTTTGCCGGTGATGCCCTGCTGAACAATCTGGCTCGGCTCGCTGGAGAACCCCATCAGCACGATGCGCGCCGCCGGTGAGGCCAGGGTTATCGCTTCCTGCAAAATGGAGGGATGGCAGGCGGCATCAATGATTAACGTCGGTTTGATGCCTTTTTCCTCCAGCGCGGCCTGCAGCGACTGCTCGCCGTTATTAAAGACCCAATCCGCGCCGCTGCGCCGGGTGATTAGACGTGAGATAAATATAGGGGGTACCGTAAGATAAATGGGACTTTATGGTACGTGATGGGAAGAGACAAACAAAAGGTTATGTAATTCATTTACAGTATATGAAAATTAAGGGGGACGATGCCCCCCACTCATTCAGTAACCAAACAACGCCCATTTTAGTAGTGCATCTGCATCATTCTTCAAACTTCCAAGGTCTTTTCCTGGTGAAATTGTTGCCGCTACACCAAGCGCATTAAGTCGAAGCTGTGCCTGATGGAATCGACTCTCTTGCTGTAGGCCCAGAATTTCATTTTTATTCGCGACAGCATAACGCTGAATGGCTGACTTCGATACGCTGTAACCTTTATCGGCTAACCAGAGCGAGAGCCATTCATAACCGGTGAAGTTTGTGCGCGATAATTCGCTATGAAGCTCGGCACGAACATCCTCTGGCAGTTTATCAATATTGCTTGGTCTGGCCATCTGTCCTCCTATAAATAGCTTAGCTATTTTCCACCTTCTCTGAATCAGAGTCACCATCAAACAGTTTGCCCTGCATCCGATCCAATTCTTCTTTTCTGACCCGCTTCACCACGCTGTAAACCCACTGTAGTGAAACACCGAATTTGCGGGCCAGTTCGTGATGGTTGCGTCCGTCAAACTCCAGGAAGATTTCCCGGTCGCGCTGACTGACCTTCCAGACCATGCCCATCGGAAAATAGACGTTTTGCCCACCCCAGACCTGCATCATGCGGTTCGCGACGGCCTGACCAATCTGGTCGGCAACTGCGGGTTCGATATCAATAATCTCGCGGACGGTCTCAGAGGTATGCTGTGCCAGTTCTACCAACAGTTCCGGCCCTTTACTACGAAACTGATTCAGGTCGCTCATTGCTTCACTCCCGCAGCTCTGCGCTGCCACTTCTTCAGTTTCTCAATCACGCTACTTGCCTGCTCATTGCTGAGCCAGCGTAACGCGCTGATGCCTGTTTCCCGTTTAACCCACAGCGCCAGCGCCTGCTCTGAACTGTCTCGGACGATGCCTGCGGCAGCCATTTCAAGCCATAGCGCACGGATTTTCTTTGACTGCGGATGACTATCCAGCGGTAAGCCGGACTTGGCTTTCCCGGCAGGCTTAATGCGAAAGCCTTTATTTTTCATGGATTCCAGCACGCGGTTTAGCTGTGGGGTATCCATCCCTTTGGTTGAGGCTTTGCCGGTCAGCCCCTGTAGCATCTGGCGGTAGGTGTCCTCATCCATCTGGAGGTCATTGCGGGCAATATGGATGAGTTGAATAAGACGCTGCTTAGTCATCATCGTCGCTCCTTTTACCTGCGCCACCGATATAATCGACATATAAAGGAAGCGCAACAGGCCAGCACATGAACATAACGGCCCAACTGATCCAGTGTCCGGCACCGCTGTAACGTGAGTAAAAACCTGAGCGGCGGTGCAGTTCAGCAGTACACCACCCCACGAGACCATACCAGAACAGGGCACATACAATTGATTCAGCCATCATAATGAATCCCACCCCAGTTAATATGAATGTTACGGGCTGTAGTAACCGGATCGTTATTCCACCATGCACCTGACATGTAATTTTTAACCTGCTCTCGTCCAGCAATAATGCCAATTTGAATGCCGGGCCTTACGTTCTTAAAAAAGGCGCGAGCAAAAAGATATTTAGCAGCTGTACGACAAGGGTTCGGTGCTTTCTTCTTACGCGATAACATCATCTTTCAGCCCTCAGTTTATGCTGCTCCTGCCCGCCAACGGGCTGATGCAGGCGGACGTTTTCCCCTTCTCTGTAACCGATGTGGCGGGACATGTCTGCGTCACGTGACTTCCCGGCCCCACGGCCCGTAGTTGTGCCTGAGTCAGGGTATTTTTGTTCAAGCCAGAGGCTTGCCAGCTCCCGTTCTTCGCGGGACATAGCAAATAAATGAACCTCGCTGCGCACGGCCAGAACCCAGCCTTCGGCAAACTTGTCACCACGACTGGTCTTGGTCGTGTTTTTGATTCTTTTATTCTGCTGTCGAATATAGTTTTTACGGGCCACGATTAATTGTCTGGCCAGTACCTCCCATGTATATGAGGCCAGTTCAACCCGGTCTTTATTACCGTAAAAACCAACGCTGGGTTTAAAGCCGGAGTGAATAATAGACTTAACGCCAAATGCCACCTGGATAATATCCAGCAGACCCAGCATGTATCGCGGTGGGTTAACGCTACCTGCTGCCCAGTAGTGACTGACGCTTTCATCAATATCGCTGAGTGCGAGGTCAGCCTGGGTGATGTTATAGGCCTGCATCAGCTTCTGGGCGCGTTGTAGGGCCAGTGCAGCTTCATGGGGGTTGTCAGATTTAGCCAGCGCCAGCAGCTTTTTTAACTTCTCCAGCAGCTTTTCATTATTCTGCGGCATAAGTCACCCCCAGGCGTTCGGCAAGGCGTTCCAGCTTTTTCTGCTTATGAAAATCAATCATCAGGCCCATCCCGTTGAGGCGGAACTGTTCAATCATGATTTCAACGTCAGCCAGTTCGCCAGCCAGATCAACTTCACTGCCCAGTCCGTTCATGTTGCGGGCGGCAGCAGCGGCCAGCTCGGCGGCTTCTTCCATCAGCTTCAGCGCCTGTGCTTCAGGGCCAAAGGTTTTCAGGGCCAGATTGTATATAGTGGAGCGGTTATATAATTTCATGCCTTTCATTTTTTTGCCTCGCAGGGGATGAACTCCATGGCCGGAACTTCGGTGTAGTAATGCTGGCTGCAGTGAGGGCATACCAGCGTGATGAGGACGGCTGGCACACGGTACTTACCGGAGGTAATGACGCTGGCGTCGCTGAACTTCAGGGTGGTGATACCTTTCTGGCAGTTGGTACATTTGATGGACATGTTTTATTCCTTAATGCTGTTTTCGGCGTGCAGAAACCCACAGCGCTGACGCCGAAATAAAAAGAAATTGAATTAAAATTAAATGGCAGCGATATCTAACGGGATATTAATTAGCTTCCCGTGTTTATCTTTCTCCCGGAAATTAATATAGGTTTTGGACATTGCCACTTGCAGTGATTCCGATATAGCCTCCATTGCCCGGTTCCAGCGCTCGTCCTGAATCTTGACGCGGCGCAGGGAAAGAATACGTCCGGTATTAAGCTGGCCCTCTTTGTCCACCTGAAAAGCATCGCTGATGATGGCCCGCAGGTTGGCGTTCGCGCCTTCCGACCACTCGGTGACGCACTCGTCTATCAGGTCTTTGGCAATCTGCAGCTCTGGCCCGAAGGTCAGGGTTTCCTGCACGCGGATGGTGATCTGCTGAGCACCGTCGAAGCTGCTGAAGGTCACGTTGCCTTTGGCACCGCCGCGTGTTCTGCCGTACTTCTCGGCCACAAGGTCAAGCCAGGCATAGCACTCGTCAAAGGCACGACGCTTGAAGTCGCTGAGTTCATCGCGTTTAACCTTCGCGGCGGCAACCTGTTCTTTAACGAAAGAGTCCATCGCAAGGTCATAGTCAGACACCTGGTCAACCGGCACCAGACGCCCCTTGCGGTCTTTCATGTAGTTTTCTTTATTTACTTCGCTCATCTCTGTTCACCTTATGGTTAATGTAACGACTCTGACCAGGTAATACGGCAGCCATGCAACTCAAAGACGCCCTGACGGAAGCGCCCTGAGCCGTCATGGCCAACATGGGTATAACTCGCTTTGCCCTGCTCCAGCAGGCGGGCACAGTGCCCGTTGCGGGCGATACGGATAACCGGCTTACTGCCAGCAATCATGACGCTCTGCACGGTAGTGTTCATGGCGTTGAGCGCCATAATGGCGGACTGCACCTTGTTCATCTGCTGGTTGATATCGGCGATGGATTTCATGATTAAACTCCTTTGACGACGTCGGCGTTGACCTGCGGAACCCCGATTTCAGCAGCCAGATTCATGGCGGCTATCACCAGGTTACTGACGGCCAGCGGATACAGCAGGCTGACCATGCTTTTACGGTTGCTGCCCAGATTGCTCAGACGGGCGCGGATGGCTTCCACTGCGCTGGCGTCCATGATGTCAGACAGCTGCTTACCGGCGCGTTGCAGTTTGAACGTCAGAAACTCTTCGAGGCTGTTGTCCAGCGGCAGCAGTTCAACCACCTCGCAGCGCTGGACGACCTCACGGACTTCCATGTTGCGTTCGGACAGTTTGTCCGCCAGCTCAGGCTGGCCAATCAGCACGATGGACAGCAGTTTTTTGAAGCCGGATTCCAGCTCAAAGAAGCGTTTGAGGTGCTTCAGCGTCGGAATGGGCAGACTGTGGGCCTCCTCAATCACCAGAACGTGGCTAAAACCCGCCTGACTGCTGTCCTTCAGGACGCGGTGCAACTGGCGGAAACGGGCGTCCTGGCTGCGTTTGATACTCTCCAGCGGCGCGATGGTGCTGATGATGGCCTCGGCGATAGCTGCCGCCTTCAGGGTTTTGCCCTTCACGTCGTTGTCTTCCATGGCGATGATGTATGGCTCGATAACAATCACCGGCGCGTTCTCGCGGTTGACGCGTTCAATCAGGTCGCGGCGCAGCGTGGATTTACCCGCACCGGACTCGCCGATAACCGCCAGAAAGCCACCGTGGCGGGCGGTCTGGAACAGCGCCTCACGCACGTAGCGGATATCCGGCGTGGTGAACACATCGTCCGCGCCCTGCATGGCTTCATCGGCGAACGGGTCACGGAAAAGACCAAACGCTTTTTTGGTTGCTGGAAATAACACCTGCTTTTTGAGTAACATGTTCTCTTCCTCACTGAGGTTGGTTTTATCGGTAGTACCCGCTGTACGGGGTGTGACAGCGCCCTGTGCAGCATCAAAACTTTTCGCTGTATCAATCCCCTTACTTTCCAGATACAACGCCAGACGCTGGCGTACCTCTTCGGGGCTGGTGCGGGGCCACTCGTTATGGTTCACAATCTGGGCCAGCGTGGCCTCGGAAACGGCGACGGCTCTTGCCACCGCCGCCTGCGGGATGCGGGCCTCTTTCAGTTGTTGCTTCAGTACCAGCATGCCTTCCTCCTCAGTTACCGTTAACGATGCTGATAACGCTGTTGCGGGCCGGAGTGGTCAGGGTGACCATGACCTCATCCAGAGCGGCTTCCGGTACGCCGTCCGGGTACTGTGCCGTTAACTGGCGGTAATGTTCCGGCGTCCAGATATGGCCGTTAGCGCCAAACTTCTCGCGCAGGGCTTTCGCCGCCTCCACATGGGTCAGCGGACGCTGCTCAATACGCGGCCCGCGCACGTCTGAAGCCTGACCGCGCTTCGGCATATAGGCCGGAAGCGTGGTGTCGTCGATATGTTTGTACGGGTCAAGTCGCCCGCCGAACGGCAGCGCCTTCGCCTTGCGTGCAGCAGCTGCATCGGTGGCGTTATCGGTGCCCGTAACCAGCTCTTCGATTTCTTTTGCCGCCGTCTGCGCCGGGGTCTCCGGCAGGGCTTTGTAGTTTTCGCCAAATACCGCCGCGCTTTCGGCAAAGCCGAACTCGTTCTTTCTGACCTCCTCGACTAGGAAGAACGTCTCGTGACCGTCCTCACCGGTCAGCACCACCTGCGCCACATCGCTGCGCCACGGGTTACGGGTAATCATCAGTTTTTCGCCGACCAGTACGCCCGGTACCGTCGAAACGTCAAACTCATTGCCCCGGAACGAGACGCGCAGTTTTGGTGTGACCTTACGGAGTTCCGGTGCGGCCACCGCCAGTTCGCGGCAAACCTCAACGGATGGCGCTTTTTTCAGCTGGCCAGCAGTAATCTTCAGCCAGATATCCGTGCGGGTTTTACCGTGGCGGCTGTGGACCGCCGTGGCGTTAAAGTGGCTGCGCCATTTCACCGCCAGCGCGTTCAGTTCGTCCAGGCTATGAACCGGCTGGAATTTGAGACCCGGCTCCAGTTTACGTTCGATAATGTCACGGGCCTTTTCCACCTGCCCGGTGGCGCGGGCGTTATGCGGCTTGTGCGCTATCAGATTGATGCCCAGCGAGCGGCACATGTTTTTCGTCATGCCAGCGGTGTTCGCCGAACCGGGATCAAGGTAGAGTATTTTCGGCACGCCGTGCAGCACGTCCGCGCCGCCGCGCTCCTGCATGGCGTTGATAAGCACAGAACAGAGGTTCTCACCAGATTCCGCACCCATCACGTACTCAACGTAAATCCAGCCGCTGGTATGGTCGGTAATCTCGTAACTCCACACGCGGTCACTGGCGATGCGGGCGATGTTGGCAGGCTTGTTCTTGTAGAACTTCGAGCTGTCCATCACCTGCAACCCTTTATGGCCGTTGCTCAGGTAGTAAAGCGTACAAAGTGAGGCATCAATCTCCCAGACGTGATTGGGATGCAGGCTGGCCATCTCGGACGACGGGGCCGGTGCGTCAAGCTGTTCCGGGTGCAGACCATAGTTCCGCAGGGCGCGGCTGATGGTGTCCTCGGACAGCGGGAAAAACTCGCCTGTGGCCTCGTCCGTTCTGCCAGCAGTGATAAAGCCGTTTGACCGCAGGGTCTCCACCGCATCCGCGATGGAATACAGGCGCTTACCGTTCTTACGGGTGGCCTCGCGCAGCGTGGCAGATATCAGCGCGGCTTCGTCGCGGCTCAGGGCACTGCGCCCGGCATCGGCGCGTTTTTTACGTTTGTCAGTCACTGATACCTCCTTCAGCTTGCGCAGCAGGGTGGCGCGGGAAATGCCCAGTTCGGCGCAGGCGGCATCATATATCGCACCACGCTTACCATGCCCCGCGTCACGTGCCGCGCGGGCAACATAAACCAGTCGTTCAGTCAGGGCGGCACTCATGGGTTATGCCTCCTGCCCGTTAATCTCTGGCGTCGGGTCAGTCAGCCATGAAGGGGCGGCGTTGCCTGTCGGCTCGTCCGGCAGGTCAAATGTGGAGCGCAGGCTACGCGCGGTGCTTTCCAACTGGCAGACCAGACCGGCCATAAAGTCTCTGGGGGTATCAATCATATTTTCAGCACAGTATGCGCACAGGGTCTCAAAGGCGCTGGACAGTCGAACGGCGATGGCAGATTCCGCCTCAACCGCTAACGCTGTAACTTCCGCACGCAGCTTCTTCACCTCTTCGTCAGGCTTGGGCGGCTGGATACGGGATTTCTTCTCCAGTTTTGTGGAAAGCGAGTCGATTTTTTCGTTTTTGTCGGCAAGCACGCGCTGTTGTGCTGCGTTGGTTTCACGCGCTTCGCGTAGGGCCGCTTTCAGTTCGCGGCTTGTCATGCGATCAATATCATCGAGGCTCATACCAGCAATCGTGCCGCCATCGGCTAATTCGACGAGGTCTTCGTCATCTTCCGTCATCAACTCAAACAGCTTTGTTTTACCCAAAAGCGCAAGCGCTTGCGCTTTTGGTTCAAGCTTGGGAGACAAATATTTGAGGGATGCTTGCATCATCACCTGCGCGGTACGTTTGGATAGGGACAACTGAGACTCAACGATGTCGATGAAGTCACCATGTGGTTCATTTTCTTTGAGAATTACCAGTCGTTTACCCGCCTCCAGCATGGCTTCAGCACTCTGAGCCATATAAAAACGTGTTTCATGGACAATACGATCACGTTCATACGGCAGGCCATCACCAAACTGCTGCATGATTTCGAGGCGATGTTCGGACATAGCATTAAGACTGACACTGAGACCATCGGTCAGCGGTGCATCTTCCACTAGTTCAACTGGTTGTGATTTTGTGCGTCCCATTTCAACTCCTTAGCGACTACCAGCCATAACACGCTGGTTAATTTCATTGATACGATCCTGCGCCCGCGCCATTTCGGCACTGTGCGCCATGGCGATTTGTAAGAGCTGGACTCCTGGGGCAAAACGCCCGTTATCCAGTTTCAGGGCCAGTCCTTCTTCGATAAGGGTATTGAGCGCCCGATTGATATTCGCCGGGGACTCGCCCAGAGCTGACGCCAGCTCGCCGTTAGAAACACCGTTCAGAGCGTGACCGCGTAAAGCCTTAAGGACACGCAAAATACGGGTACCTGAGCTTGATGTATTTGGTTTACTCATGACGCCTCCTTGAGGATGCCGGGGGTAACTTCTTTGCCTATTGCGACCGAAAGGTCTCGCAAAATCCGATAAGTCAAACGACCGCGTGGAAGTTCGCTTTTGCCTGCCCAGCGGCTGACAGCCTGGGTGACTGTTCGTGGCTCATAGCCCGCGTTAAGCGCGAACTGGCGCAAGCTACTGCCTCTTTCAACCAGCCGTGCCCGAACTTGTTGTTTGTTCATATGCACCGTGTTCCTGTTGGGTTATGATGTACTCTATTGGGTCTATTGTACGCACCCAAACGGGTATGTCAAATTGAGATATGTTCAAATGAGTATAAAAGAGAGATTGCGCGAAGCGATGGATGCTAAGGGTCTGACAATTAAGGCATTGTCAGACTTGTCAAAAATTCCATATCGCTCACTTCAAAACTATCTGCGTGGAGAGAGAGAACCTAATGCAGAGGCTCTTGTTGCGCTAAGCACCCATTTGAACATATCAATAGATTGGCTACTTACTGGTAAAGGGGAAGCTGTTGGGGTAGAGAAAGCACAGCCAGCTAATCAGGAGCAGCATTTCAACCAGTCTGATCTGAAGTTATTGGAGCTGCTCAACCAACTGGAGCCAGAGGTGCGAAAAGAGTTGCTGCGAGGCGCTGAGGAAAAACAGCGAATGATTGATATGGAAAAACAGCTTAAGGAGCTGTCCGCAGCGTTCGAAAGATTAAAAAATACGGGTTAATCTGTTCCTATTAAGAACATTAGAGGTATAAGGACATGACTATGCGCAAATTATTTTTACCGTTGATATTTGTTTTATCTGGGTGTGGAGATAATACCGATCCTGCTGATACGTCCACCACAGCTAAGGAGCACGCGGTTTTTAGCGTTGAAACAGATAATCCGGTTGTAAATCGCGAATTACCGTTTATTCGCCAACAACTCCCCGGCCTGGATAAGTACGCGGACAGTTTTGAAAAAGTCGAAGTATCCGAGGATAGCGAACGCCCGGTGACAACGGTGCAGTTTCATATTAAAGACGAAAATAATATTCCAAGTGACTACATAGCCTCTGGTCATAATTGTTATTTGTTCATATCAAATAATGCCCACGAAGTGAAAATATCTAAATCAGCATGTCAGGCTGTTTTTTTCGATAAAACGGATGTTCCTGGTGGAGACCTGACCGTGAAACTTGATAAGGAAAAAGTTCCTATGACAGATGATGGTAAGACCCCGCGAGCAGGTTGTTTGAAAGCTTATTCACCAGAGCCAGATAATGATTATTGGACTTGTCCAAGGCAGGATTAAATGTTTAGGTGGTGCTGCAGATGCACCACCACCTTTAACTACCTCTTTCAAAAATTACAAATTACCAGCTCTTTCTTCGGGCTGGGTTTACCTGTTACCTTAAGGTTGTAGCTGATATCAACCGACTGCATGTTCAGACCGTTGAATACCTGCCGCATTTCCGGGATATCGTTCACTGATATAATCATCTTCCCTTTGATCCTTCGCGCTAAATCTGCCATGTGATCATAGTTTTCCAGCCCGAACTCCACACCATAGCCCTCTGTTCCCCAGTATGGTGGGTCACAGTAGAACAGCGTATGCGGGCGATCATATCGCTCTATGCACTGGTGCCAGTCCAGATGCTCTATCAGCGTTCTCGACAGGCGCAGGTGTGCCATCGACAGTTCTTCTTCGATGCGCAGGAGGTTAAAGCGCGGCGCACTTGTGGTGGAGGTTCCGAACGAGTGATCGGCCACCTTGCCGCCAAACGCCTGTTTCTGCAGGTAGTAGAACCGGGCCGCCCGCTGAATGTCGGTGAGAGTTTCTTCCGGCGTATCCTGCAACCATTTGTAAATCTGACGGCTGACCAGCGCCCATTTGAACTGGCGAACAAATTCTTCCAGATGATGCTTGACCACCCGATAGAGGTTCACCAGTTCCCCGTTGATATCGTTAATGACTTCGGTCTTGCTGGGTGTCTTAAGAAAATAGAGCGCAGCGGCCCCACAGAACGGCTCCACATAGCAGGTATGGGCCGGGAACAGCGGCAGAATATGCTTAGCCAGACGACGTTTGCCGCCAATCCATGGAACGATGGGTAAAGATTGTTCTTTCATTATCCGTAAGCCTTTTGCAATCAGTGAAAATATGGCAGGCTAGTCTGGTCTCGCGAGACTGACTGAACCCTGGTCGGCTCACAGTGCATACCTGTGGGTTGATGACCAGCCTGGTGTTACCGCACCGGGCTGGTCGTTCTTTCATTGTCAGGATGAGGCTTATGGATAACTGTTTTCTATTAACGCGATTTACTGGATGTGTTACCTACGTGCAGTGTTTGTTCGATAAGGATTGTTTTCTGAATGGGAACGTATTACACACTTGATTCCGCTAATCGTCTGCCTTCGCCTTGCCATGTAATTACCGGAAAATACGAACCTGAAGCGCCGGAGCTGGCCGCTTTCCTTCATCAGATGTATCCCGATGGTCTTTCCAAGCACGGTCATAACTATCTCTATAACCCCGGCCCTAAAATGGAAGATGACAGTGGAGTCAGCAGAAGTCTGCTGGTCGGTCTGGTGTTTGAGTTAGTTCGCCGTAGCCATTTTCCTGACAAACCTTCCCGCTATCAGTCACTGTTTGCCTGTCAGCATCTGAGTGAAGTCAGGAAGTTCCGGGCATTACTGGCCGATGAGAGAGGCGAAGACGAAATCAGAACGGCACCGATATATGAAGTAATCACAGATGAGCCGGTGCATCGCGGAGATATGAGGTTATTGAACAGTGATTGCCCGGTGCTGGAATTATATCACCGGGCCTGGCTTTACTGGGCGGGAGAAGCGGCCCCGGTTAAGACTGGTGAGGAAGAACCGTTCTGGGAACTGCTGATTCCGCTTCCAGTCTTCGTTGGTCGCCGGATAACTGAGTAGTAGGATTAGGTACGGCTTTATATCGTGATGTCGCCGCCACATTGCCAATCATCATGACGTTGTTTTCTCCGCTGGCGAAATGGCTGCTTCGCGTTTCAAGCGCCGTCAGCGCGTTTCTCAGTTCTGCAATCGCCTCGGTTGGGCAACTGGCATCCACGCTTAGCGTGTAAGTTTTATTCTGCTCTCCGGTTCTGATCCCAAAGAGGAACCCTTTTTTAAGACCGGTCTGTTTCGGTTCAGTCATCGTGCTTGCCTCCCCTGTGTTTTGTGTGCCACCATTCTGGCCGCTTCCCTCTGCGAACACTTATAACGCGCTTTAAAATCCGTATCCCGCCACATTTGTGATGCTGTCTCCCACACAACAAGGAGACACCCATGAAAAACCTGAAAAAATTCATTCCCCCTGTTAAAAAGCCACGTCTCAGCGGCTGGCTGCTGACCTCAGTGCTGCTGCTCGGCACCATCGGTCTGGTATCGCCCCAGCAGCTGCCGGTGGTTGTCTACAAGCTGTCACTCATCACGCTGGCGGCAGTATTGGGCTACTGGCTTGACCGTTCGCTTTTCCCCAAAGCCCGTCCCGGTCAGTACCTGAAGCATGATGACAGGCTGATGGCTGATGGTCGCTTCCCTGTGCAGACCGGCCTTCACCTTGTATTTTCTGCTGCGTTAATCCGCCGTGCACTGATTGTTGCAGCGGTCTGTCTGGCTGTGGCAACAGGACTGTGACCATGAACTGGCCTCAAATCACCCTCATCATCCTGCTTGCCTTTGGTCTGGGCGTAACCGCCATCAGACACGGAGAACCACGTAACGATAAATACAGCTTCTGGTGGCAGCTTGCTGGCAACCTGGTGATTGTCTGGCTGCTCTGGTGTGGCGGCTTCTTCAGTCAGGCCCGCGCAGCGCAGCCTCCGCAGGCTGCGCTGCAGTATCGCGATGATGTGATCCGTAATGCCCGGCTTGAATGGGGACTGTCTGCGCCGGTGGCCGATTTCGCCGCGCAACTGCATCAGGAAAGCGGCTGGCGACCTGATGCGGTCTCGCCGGCTGGCGCTCAGGGGCTGGCCCAGTTTATGCCCGCCACCGCCGACTGGATAAGCCAGCTGATGCCGGGGCTTAACAGCCGTGAGCCGTTTAATCCGGCATGGGCCATCCGGGCGCTGGTCAGTTATGACCGCTGGCTGTGGCAGCGCGTCAGCGCCGCCAACGGCTGCGAGCGTATGGCCATGACGCTGTCGGGCTATAACGGCGGTCTGGGCTGGGTACAGCGGGACAAGAGGCTGGCCTCGCAGCAGGGGCTGGACAGCACCCGCTGGTTTGGTCATGTCGCCACGGTGAATGCCGGACGCAGCACTGCCAACTGGCGGGAGAACCGTCATTATCCGCAGCGCATCCTGCACGAACTGGCCCCCCGTTATCTGACATGGGGGGGCGGCAGCTGTGTGGACTAACCTGCTAAAAAATCTGCCGTGGCGCAGTCTGCTGCTGGCAGTGCTCATAAATGCTTTTCTGATTGGACTTTATTACCTGGGCTACAAAAGCGGGCATGAAAACGCCACGCGCGACGGCGATAAGGCGATCAGTGAGTTGCAGTCAGCATTCGACACATACAAAACGGAGCAGGCAACGCTTGAGAACGCTGCGTTGCGAGCATGGGCAAAACGGTATCAGGAGCAGGTAGCCGCCGGGCAGCAGGCTGAAGCCAGTTACCTTGAGCAGATTGCTCAACTGGAGAGCCAGAACAAACAACTACAGGGGCAAATTAACGATGTCACACAGCGCTGGATTGATGAAAAAGGTAAGAGCCATCCCATTGAGTGCGTGTTTACTCGCGGTTTCGTGCGCCAGTACAACGCCGCGCTCGGATATGACAACGCATCCGTCGACACCGGTCATTCAGACGCAACTGCCGCCGCTGGCACCGGCACTGGCGCAGCGTCCGGGCGACCTGAAACCGCTGACGCCTGGCTACGCGACTCAGGCGTCTCTCAGCGTGACGTCCTCGCCAACATCATCGACAACGCGAAGCAGTGCCGCAGCTGGCGCAGCCAGATAAACAGTCTGCTGGACGAACGGGAAGGATTACAGAAATGACGTTGCAGGTTGAATTCTGGACGGTGGTGGGTTTCCTCATCACCTTCATGAGCTTTGTCGGTGGCATAGCCAAATGGCTGTTCAGTAAAGCGGAAGAGCGTCAGGCGGCGCGGTTCGCCTCCCTTGAGCAGTCGCTGCAGCAGTCCGCCTCAAACTGGGGCGAGCTGGAAAAAGAATTTATGCGGTTTAAGGCGGATTTACCGCTGAACTACGTCCGCCGAGAGGATTATATCCGGGGCCAGACGGTCATCGAAGCCAAGCTGGACGCGCTCTACAACAAACTGGAACTGGTACAGCAGTACCGCCATACAGGAGGTCGTAATGGTTGATATCGCCCGCGTGCGCCGGGAGTCCCTGCGCTGGAGTCTGCTGGTTGCTCTGAACAAAACCCGCCCGTACACCGCCAGCGAGACGCTGCTGCTGGACGTGTCCCGCGCCATCTACCCGGACACCACACCGCTGGAACTGCGCCGTGAGCTGGATTATCTGGCTGATCGCAAAATGGTTGATCTGGAGAAAAAACCCTCCGGCGACTGGTTTGCCGACCTGACCCGCCTCGGTGTCGATCTGGTTGAGTACACCGTGGAATGCGGCCCCGGCATCGCCCGCCCGGAAAAGTACTGGAGTGAATGATGGCCAGACGCAGCACGATAGAAAAGCTGCCGGAAGACGTGCGTCGCTGGCTTGAGCGGGCGCTGACTGAATCCGGCTTCAGCGGGTATAACGAGCTGGAGTCCCTGCTGCGTGAGCAGGGTTATGTCATCAGCAAATCGGCTATCCATCGCTATGGCCAGAAGATTGAGCGCCGCTATGGCGCTATCCGTGCAGCCACTGAAGCGGCCCGGATGCTGACCGAAGGTGCGGCTGACGATCAGGATGCACGTTCGGAGGCGGTGATCGCCCTGATTCAGACCGAGCTGTTCGAGAGCATCGTCCAGCTGCAGGAAGCGGAAGAAGGCGAAGTCGACCCCAAAGAGCGCGTGGCGCTGTTGTCGAAGGTGGCAAAGAACGTGGCCACGCTGTCCCGCGCTTCCGTCAACCTCAAGAAGTTCCAGTCTGAAGTCCGGGCCAGAGCGCAGCAGGCGGCCAGCAACGCCGAGAAAATTGCCCGTAAGGGTGGACTGTCAACCGATGCGGTACAGGCGCTGCGTCGTGAAATTCTGGGGATTGCCTCATGAGCCAGCTTGCTCCTGTTTTGCCTGACACCTCGGCGCTGGATATCCCCGCCGTTCTGATGCCCTACCAGCAGCGCTGGGTGGCTGACACGTCTCCGCTCAAGGTGATTGAGAAGAGCCGCCGAACCGGTATCACCTGGGCTGAGGCGTCCGATGACGTGCTGACCGCAGCCTCTTCAGCCCCTGCGGGTGGGATGAACGTGTATTACATCGCCTATAACCAGGACATGACCGTCGAATATATCCAGGCGTGTGCGATGTGGGCGCGGGCATTCAACTATGCCGCCAGTGAAATCGAAGAGGGTTTCTGGGAAGAGGACGAAGACGACAAGCATATCAAGACCTACACCATCAAATTCCCTGACTCCGGCTTCCGCGTTGTCGCGCTCTCCAGCCGTCCGTCTAACCTGCGTGGCCGTCAGGGCATCATCGTTATCGACGAAGCGGCGTTCCATGAGCAACTGGACGAACTGCTGAAGGCGGCGCTGGCGATGCTTATCTGGGGCGGTAAAGTGCGCGTTATCTCCACCCATGACGGTGACGATAACCCGTTCAATACGCTTATCGGTGATATCCGGGCCGGGCGTCAGGGGGGCAGCGTACATCGCATTACTTTTCAGGAGGCTGTGTCCCAAGGGCTGTTCCACCGCGTCTGCCTGCGTACCGGGAAAGAATGGTCGGAAGCATCCGAGCAGGCGTGGATGGCATCGGTGTACAAATTCTACGGTGCCGGTGCATCGGAGGAGCTTGACTGTGTTCCGGCCAACGGTGGCGGAGCCTGGCTGTCCCGCGCCCTGATTGAGTCCCGTATGTCGGCTGGCACGCCGGTGTTGCGTCTGACCTGCCCGGAGGGTTACGAGCTGAAGCCCGATGATGTCCGCTGGAGCGAGACGCAGGAGTGGCTTGATACACATCTGAAACCGTTGCTGGAGGCGCTCCCCGCTGACGCACGTTCTTTCCTGGGTCGCGACTTTGGCCGCAGCGGTGACCTGTCGGTGGACTATCCCCTGCTGCAGGAGAAGAACCTGGTTCGCCGCGTGCCGTTCGTGCTGGAGCTGCGCAACGTGCCGTTCAAACAGCAGGAGCAAATCGCCTGGTACCTGATGGACGGCCTGCCAAACCTGATAGGCGCGGCGCTTGATGCCCGTGGTAACGGCTCTTACCTCGCCGAATACGCCATGCAGCGCTACGGCTCCAGCCGGGTTAAGCAGGTGATGCCAACTGAAAACTGGTATCGCGAGCATATGCCGCCGGTCAAGGCTGCGCTGGAAGATGGCAACCTGGTGGATTTACCGAAGGATGAAGATACGCTGGATGACCTGCGGGCCGTTCAGGTGGTAAACGGCGTTCCCCGCGTGCCGGAACAGCGCTCAAAAGCGAAGTCTGACAGTGGCAAGCGTCACGGGGATTCAGCCATCGCACTGGCGCTGGCGTACTTCGCCAGTCGTGAAATTAACAAAGGGCCGGTGAAGGCAAGCTCACGCCGTCGTCGTCAGGCGGCCCGTATGCTGGAGGATTACTGATGGCCCGTGGACTCTGGGTTTCACCCAGTGAGTTCGTCAAATTTGCCGAACCTAATAAAACACTGACGGAGCAGATCGCCTCGCGCAGCCGTTCCATCGACTTCTTCGGGCTGGGGATGTACCTGCCTAACCCTGACCCCATTCTGAAATCTCAGGGCCGGGATATCCGCATCTATCGCGAGCTGCGTACCGACCCGCTGGTCGGTGGCTGCATCCGCAGGCGTAAGGCGGCGGTCAAATCGCTGGAGCGCGGTCTTGAACGTGGTCATGCCCCGGCGCGGGTATTCAGCTTCATCCGGGATATGCTCGACGATCTGGATCTGTCCCGCATCATCGGCGAGATGACCGACGCCGTTCTCTACGGGTATCAGCCCTGTGAGATCATGTGGGGACGCTCTATTAAATCCTGGGCCATTGCCGATATCGTAGGTAAACCCCCTGAGTGGTTCCAGTTCGACAACGACAACCTGCTGCGCTTTCGCGCCAAGGACGCCGGGCTGGAAGGCGAGCCGGTACCGCTGAACAAGTTTGTGGTACCGCGTCAGGACGCGACCTACGATAACCCGTATGGCTTCCCTGACCTGTCGATGTGCTTCTGGCCCGTGACCTTCAAAAAAGGCGGCATGAAGTTCTGGGTGCGCTTTGCCGAGAAATATGGCTCACCGTGGGTTATCGGCAAGCATCCGCGCGGTACCGCTCAGGGTGAGATTGACCTGCTGCTGGATTCCATGGAGGCAATGGTGGAAGACGCGGTGGCCGCTATCCCCGACGATTCCTCCATTGAAATTAAGGAGGCCGCAGGCAAGGCCGACAGCAGCGATATTTATCAGAACCTGATCACGCTTGCCCGCAGTGAAATCTCCATCGCCCTGCTGGGGCAGAACCAGACCACCGAGGCCAACAGTAACCGCGCCTCCGCGCAGGCCGGACTGGAAGTCACCGATGATATCCGTGACGCTGACGCTGATATCGTGGAAAGCGCGGTGAATCAGGCCATCAGGATGGCGGTATCAATGAACTTTGGCGATGTGGCCAGCCCCGTCTGGAAGATGTGGGAACAGGGAACGGTCGACGATACCCAGGCAACCCGCGACGAGAAACTCAGCCGTGCCGGTGTGGTCTTCACCCCGCAATACTTCAAGCGTGAGTACCAGCTGCAGGACGGTGATATTGACGAGACACCACCGTCAGAACGCCAGAAGAACATGCTGCCGCTGTCATTTGCCGAGGCGATTGATGCCGATATTCAGGCACAGCAGGCCCTGGACGACGCGCTGGATATTCTGATGAACGGAGGCGCGTTAAATGGCACGCTGGAACCCGTACTGGCTCCTCTGTTTAAGCGGGTTGAAGATGGCGTCAATCCGTCTGAGCTGCTGGGCGAACTGGCCGAGCTGTACCCGCAGATGAACGCTGAAGACCTGCAGGAACGGCTGGCACGGATTATGTTTGTTGCAACTGTCTGGGGGCGTCTGCATGAGCGTGACAACGGCTGAACTGGCGTACTGCATGACGCTGCCCCCCAAACGGGCTATCAGTTACCTGAAGTCCAAAGGGTATAGCTTCACGTGGGACTGGGAGGAGATGTGGCAGGATGCCCATGCCCGCGCCTTTACCGTCGCCAAAGTGACCCGCCTTGATATCCTGGAAGATATTCGCGGGGCACTGCAGCAGGCTGTCGATGAAGGAAAAACAGGCCGCTGGTTCCGGCAGGAGCTGGAGCCGGAGCTGCAGCGCAAGGGATGGTGGGGGCCACGTGATACCACCGACCCGGTAACGGGCGAGCCGGTCACCATCCAGCAGGGCAGCCCGTGGCGGCTCGACACCATCTTTCGCACCAATATGTCCGTACTCTACAGCGCCGGTCGCTGGGCCGAGCAGATGGAGAACGTCGACGACAGGCCGTACTGGATGTATACCGGCATCAACGACAGCCATACCCGCAAGAGCCATCTGGCGCTGCATGGTCTGGTGCTGCGCTATGATGACCCGTTCTGGCAGGCGTTCTACCCGCCGAACGGCTGGCGCTGCCGTTGTGGCGTGATTGCCCTGAGCGCGGCGGATGTGCGTGCCCGTGGCCTGAAGGTGTCAGGTTCTGGCTCAGCCATGGGATGGGAGCTGAAGCTGGTCTCAGAGAAAACAGGCGAGATGCAGAATGTCGCTACCTTCAATACCGGCACCACGAAGGTGGCCACCGACGTCGGCTGGTCTTATGCGCCGGGGGCTGCATACCGTCCCGACCTTGCCCGCTATCAGGGTACGCTTCAACCGCTGGCACAGCAGGAACTGAGAGGATAACGATGGCTTCCGATAACCTGGTCAATGTCACCATTAACGATGAATCCCTGCGCCGGAGCCTCCGTGCGCTGGATCTGGCTGCCACAGACCTGGAACCCGCGATGCGCAAAATCGCCGGAACCCTGCTGGCGGAAACGCAGTTTAACTTTCTCGATGAGGGGCGTCCGGGGTGGACTCCCTCGCTGGCAGCGCAGGAGCGCGACGGGCAAACACTGCAGGATACCGGGCGTCTGATGGGGTCAGTATCAACCGATCATGATGACCGGCAGGCTGCTGTCGGCACTAACGTTGTTTACGGCGCTATTCACCAGTGTGGGGGTAAAACGGGGCGTAATGAGTCCGTCGAACTTCCGGCCCGTCCTTTCCTGCCGCTGACGGGGGACGGTGAACTGCAGCCTGAAGTGGTTGTCCCCATCCTCGATACGATTGTCCGCCATCTTGAAGCAGCGGCCCGTCGCTGAGTTTTGTCTCTACAGGCGGGTGATTTATCATTGCCAGCCGCTGAGGGGCTGTATTACCTTTATAAAGGCTTTACAGCCCCCGCTTTGCACCACTATTCGCCTGCAGCGTGACATTCCCCGTACTGATACCCCCGATTTTTTCTAAAGCAGATTAAAAGCGCCGCTGACGCTTTTTCCACAGACTGTCCCCGACAACGTAACGCGGGACAGCAAAATGCCAGCCATTCACATTTTTAAAGCCGGTACTCATACCGATATGCACGGCACGAAACTGCCGTTCACGCAAAGCGATCTTGCCGCCTGCGTGAAAGCCTATGACCCGTCCGTCCATGAAGCACCACTCGTTATTGGCCACCCAAAAACGGAAGACCCGGCGTGGGGCTGGGTGAAGTCCCTGTCGCTTAACGGCGGCGATCTGCTGGCAGAGCCTGACCAGCTCGACCCGCAGTTTGCCGAACTGGTGGGCAACGGACGCTTCAAGAAGGTCTCCGCCTCGTTCTATCTCCCTGACTCACCGAACAACCCGAAGCCCGGCACGCTTTACCTGCGTCATGTCGGCTTTCTGGGGGCGCAGCCACCTTCCATTAAGGGGCTGAAGCAGGTTTCGTTTGGTGAGAAAGAAGAAGGCGTCGTGGAGTTTGCCGACTGGAGTGATATCACCAATGCCTCTTTATGGGGCCGTCTGCGCGATTTTCTGATTGCTCAGTTCGGGCTGGACGAGACCGATAAGGTGCTTCCTTCATGGCAGGTGGACTCCCTGCGTGAAGAGGCTTACCGCGACACCGGGAAGTCTGAACCGGACTTCAGTGAGCACAATCCCAACCCTCAACAAGAGAACAGCACCATGACTGAAGAAGAAATCAAAGCGCTTCAGGCGGAAAACACACGTCTGAAAGCGGAAGCCACCCAGCGGGCAGAACAGGAAGCGAAGAGCAAGCAGGACAAACTGCACGCGGAGAACGTCTCCTTTGCCGAGAAGCTGGTTGGCGATGGCCGCCTGGCCCCCAAAGCGAAGTCGGTAGTCGTGGCCATCCTGGACGCGGTTTCTGCAGGTGACAAGCCGGTTGAGTTTGCTGAAGGCGATACCCGCACCCCGCTGGCCACGGCGTTTAAGACGCTGCTGGACAGCACTGATCCGGTACTGAATTTCAGTGAGCACGCGACCAAAGACCGCGTGAACACGGATATCAAAACGACGTCAGCGGAGTTTGCTGAAGCCGACCCGGAACGTCTGGCGCTGCATCAGAAAGCGCTGGAACTGTCGAAAAAAGAAGGCATCAGCTACGACGCTGCTGTCTCCCGCTGCCTGTAATTAAGGAGAGAACATGTCTGACTATTTAAAGGGTAAGCGCGTCGTTGACCCGGTGCTGACCAGCATCGCACGCGGTTATAAAAATGCCGAGTTCATCGGCGAACGCATCTTCCCCATTGTCCTTACCGATAAGGAAGGTGTGACCGTGCCGACCTTCGGTAAATCCGCTTTTGTGGAGTACGACACCGAGCGTGCCGTGGGGGCTGACAGTAACGTTCTGGTGCGCGAGAAAACCGGCAAGCTGGACCTGGTTCTCAACGAGCACGATCTGGCTGCGCCGGTGGACTATCGCGAGCAGGCGGAGTCGATGTTCAACGAAGAGGCCAAAGCCATTCGCCGTGTGACGAGCGGCGTCAACCTGAAGCGCGAACTGTATGCGGCCCGTCTGGCCCAGGACAAAAACGTCTATCGCGCGGCTAACGTCAAAGCGCTGGCTGCGGCTGACCGCTGGGGCGGTGGCAAGGGTGACCCGATTGGCATCATTGAAGGCGGGATCGAAGCGGTGCGTAACGCCACCGGCCTGCGTCCGAACCTGATGACCATGGGGGCCAGCGTGATGTCGCTGCTGAAGTTCCACCCGGCGATTCAGGCCGCGATTGGTGCCAACGAGCGCAAGCGTATCACCATCGAAATTCTGAAAGACCTTTTCCAACTGGAAGATGTGGCGATCGGCGAGCCGGTCTCCATGGCCTCCATGAAAGACGCGCAGAACAAGGACAAAGTCCCGACCGATATCTGGGGTGACAACCTGATGCTGCATTACGTTGGCAAACCGCAACCAGGCACCGACAGCGCCGACGAAAACGAGCCGTCATTCGGTTACACCCTGCGCCGTAAAGGGATGCCGGTGGCGGATAAATACGACGGTGTCGGCGGCAAAGTGAAGTACTGCCGTTATACCGATATCTACAAAGTCGCCGTGGTCGGTGGCGATGCCGGGTATCTCGTCACCAACATCGTGAAATAAGGAGACGGTCATGGGTACAACTCAACAGGTCATTCTGACCACCACCGTGACGGCCAGCGCGGCGCTGACGCAACAGCGCTTTGTCGGTGCCGATAATGGCCCCTGTCAGGCCGGTGCCGTGGCGCTCGGTGTGGCAGAGGTGGATGCTGCTGCCGGTGATGTAACGCCGGTCAACGTACTGGGTATTGTTGCCGTCGAGGCTGGTGCTGCGATTGCTAAAGGGCAGAACGTCCAGTCGGATGAGAATGCCTGCGCCGTTCCCCAGACAGCCGCATCGGGCGAGACCCCGGCGGGCATTTCTGCCGGGATTGCGCTGGATGAGGCGCTGGCCGAAGGTGACGTTATCCGTATCCTGCGCGGGGTGTGATATGTACTGCACCCTCGCGGATTTGCTTGAACAGGTTCCTGAGCGGACGCTAATCCAGCTCACCAATGAGGAGCTGGACTTCGACTCGCCCGCGACGGTGAAAACTGAGGTGGTGGACAGCTGTATTCGCTATGCCGATGAACTGATTGATGCCCATCTGCGCGGACGCTATACCCTGCCGCTGGCGGAGATACCGACCGTTCTGCGGGACATTGCCATCACGCTGGTGCGTTACCGGCTCTACACCCGCCGCCCGGAAGGGGCTGTCCCGGATACCGTGAAGGATGACCACAAAGAGGCCCGGCGACAGCTGGAGGGGTTGCGTGACAACAAGCTGACGCTGGGGCTGCAGTCCACTCAAAAAGACGTGCCTGAGTCCGGTGAAATCCGGGCGCGGGCACGTCGCCCCACCTTTGGCGGGCGCGATGGCTTACTGGAGAAATACTGATGAACGTTCTGCCCGTCCTCGATGCAGTACTGACCCGGTTACGGGAGAAGCTGCCGCAGCTGCAGGTGGAGTACTTCCCGGAGAAACCGGCTGAGTATCGCCTGAATCATCCGGTTGGGGCGCTGCTGGTGAGCTATGCCGGGTCGCGCTTCGATAAGCCGAATGATATCGGTGCGGTGCTCCAGACTCAGACTATCCAGCTCTGCGTCACGGTAGTTTTCCGCCAGCTCAACGGTAAAAGAGGCGCGATTGACGTTCTGGATGCAGTCCGTCGCATCCTCGGTGGCTACACCCCGCCGAACTGCCGCCGTCGCATCTGGCTGACCCGCGAGGTGTTTATCGGTGAGGTCAAGGGGCTGTGGCAGTACGCCCTCGACTTTGCCACTGAAAGCGTCTTTATCGAAGACAGCGATTTACCGTCCGGCCCGCTGTTAACCGAAGTGAACTATGAGGAAAGCGAGTGATGAAAGAATACCGCTATTCCGGCCCGGCCAGCGGCGTCACGCTGTCGGACGGAACCGAAATCCTGCTCTGGCCGGGGAAGAATGTTTCCCTGCCGGAGGAGCATGACTATGTGAAGGTACTGGTGGCGCTGAAGCATCTGACACCGGTATCTGAAGAGACTAAACCCGCCAGCACACCGGTTGTGCAGTCACCAAAGCGCAGGAACGCCGGCGACAACGATGTGAAAACGGAGGACTCCCATGGCAGCTAACTATCTGCATGGCGTCGAAACCATTGAGGTGGAAAACGGTGCCCGCCCGGTAAAAACGGTGAAGTCTGCCGTCATTGGCCTGATTGGTACCGCCCCGATGGGGGACGTCAATACGCTGGTGCAGTGCCTGTCTGAGAAAGATGCAGCGGCGTTTGGCAGCCAGCTCACCGGTTTTACCATTCCGCAGGCGCTGGATGCGATCTACGACCATGGGGCAGGCACCGTTCTGGTCATTAACGTGCTTGATCCGGCTGTGCATAAAACCGCTGTGGCCGATGAAGATGTAACGTTCGACAAGGCGACGGGCAAGGCACAGCTGGCTAATCCGGTGGTCGCGCAGCTGGTACTGAAACCGGACAGCGATGGCCAGCCTTATGTGAAAGGTCAGGACTACTCGCTTGATGCACAGACCGGAGTGATTACCAACCTTGGTAAGAGCATTGCCGCAGATGCAACGGTGAAGGCCAGCTATAACTATGCTGATCCAACTAAAGTCACCCCGGCTGATATCATCGGTGCCGTTAACGCTGCGGGCAACCGTACCGGCATGAAGCTGCTTAACGACAGCTTCAACCTGTTTGGCTACTTCGCAAAAATACTGATTGCCCCGGTCTTCTGCACCCAGAACAGCGTCTCGGTTGAGCTTATCGCCATGGCTGAGAAGCTGGGCGCGGTGACCTACATCGACGCGCCGATTGGTACCACTTTTGCGCAGGCTCTGGCGGGGCGTGGCCCGGAAGGCACCATTAACTTCAACACCAGCTCCGACCGCGTCCGTCTGTGCTACCCGCACGTCAAGGTGTACGACGCGGCCACCAACAGCGAACGGCTGGAGCCGCTGAGCCAGCGTGCTGCAGGTCTGCGTGCCAAAGTCGACCTGGACAAGGGCTACTGGTGGTCGTCCTCCAACCAGGAAATTCTGGGTATCACCGGCGTGGAGCGCCAGCTGTCGGCAATGATTGACGACCCGCAGAGCGAGGTGAACCTGCTCAACGAACAGGGCATCACCACGGTCTTCAGCAGCTACGGCAGCGGCCTGCGTCTGTGGGGCAACCGTATGGCGGCATGGCCAACGGTCACCCATATGCGCAACTTTGAGAACGTTCGCCGTACCGGTGATGTGATCAACGAGTCCCTGCGTTACTTCAGCCAGCAGTACATCGACATGCCGATTACCCAGGCGCTGATTGATGCGCTGACGGAGTCGGTCAACGCCTACGGTCGCAAGCTGATTGGCGACGGTGCGCTGCTGGGCTTCAGCTGCTGGTTTGATCCGGCCCGCAACGAAGAGACGGAGCTTGCCGCCGGTCACCTGTTGCTGAGCTACAAATACACGCCACCACCACCGCTGGAGCGACTGACGTTTGAGACCGAGATCACCTCGGAATATCTGTTAACCCTGAAGGGGAATAGCTGATGGCAAAGATTGAGATCAACCGCATCACGAATGCCAACATCTACCTGGATGGCGCTAACCTGCTGGGCCGGGCCGAGGAGGTCAAACTCCCGGACGTCTCCATGACCATGCAGGAGCATAAGGCGCTGGGGATGGTGGGCAAAGTGGAACTCCCGGCAGGCTTCGACAAGCTGGAGGGTGAGATCAAGTGGAACAGCTTTTACCGCGACGCGATGCTGTCTGCTGCGAACCCGTATAAGTCGCTGGCGCTGCAGTGCCGTTCCAGCGTCCAGCGCTACAGTTCGCAGGGGCTGATTGACGAAATCCCGCTGGTCACATTCCTGACGATCATGTTCAAGAAGAACCCGCTGGGGACGTTCAAACAGCACGAGAACGCCGAGTTCTCTAGCAGCTTCACCTGCACGTACATCAAGCAGGTACTGGATGGTGAAGAGCTGCTGGAGCTGGACTATCTGGCCAACATCTTCCGAGTCGGCGGCGTTGACCAGTTGACTGACTACCGCATCAATATCGGGGGCTGACGGTGACCGTCGAGATTGAAGATAAAGGCAGGAACTGTGGTTCGATTGGCATGGGAAATGGTACGTGGTTTACCATCCTTGATATTCCGGGGGTGGAAAACCTTTTTAATACCCAGAAAACCAATGACCCGATTGACTGCACCCGCTCTAAAGCACGGAAGCTCGCTGACCTGATTGAGGCATGGGAGCCACCTGACCACTGGTTCACCGGCATCGGCAAATCTGAAGGAAAGGCGCTTCTTATCGCCTTCCTGCGTAACTGCAAAGGCTTTCGCACTCACTGATATCACAGGGGCTTCGGCCCCTTTCTTCTTAATCCCCTTTAATATCCGTCACGTCCACCTCCAGACATACTGCTCTGAACTTACACAGGAGCACGATCATGTCACAGACCCAATCCGATACTTTTAAGCTGTCTTACCCCTTCACCACCGCAGCAGGCACCAGAGTTGAGCAGGTTGAACTGAAACGCCTGACGGTCAAAGACCTGAAGCAGGTGCGCAAAATCAGTAAAGACCCGGCTGACTGGGACGAGCCGCTCATTGCCCGTAGCACCGGTATTCTCCCCGAAGACCTCGATAACATGGATCTTGCCGATTACATGGAGCTGCAGAAACGATTTCAGCAAGTCACTGGGCTGGGCAAGAGCGACGAAAACGCTGATGCAGGCGCAGGGGCTGCTGGCGAGGTGGTTTAGATTTCAGCCGGGGGAGATTGATGCCCTCGATACTGACGATCTGGAGATGTGGCTGGAGCAGGCTGAAGAGCAAATCAAAAGCGAGTTCGGCGACAATCAGTAACGACTCATCACTTAACAGCCGCCCCTCGCGGCTGTTCTGCATGGCTCTCAGACATTTTCCTTCCGTTTTTCCGCTTTCAGAGGATAACAACCGTGGCCAGTGAATTTTCAGTCGGCGTCATTATTGGCGGCATTGTCGGGAGCAGCTTCCGCTCAGCCGTCAGTGGCACCCGACGCGCCCTAGATTCCCTGGGCGATACATCGCGCCGCCTGCAGGAACGCCAGAATGCCTTAACTCGTGCAACTGAACGTTATGGCCAGTTAGGCTCTTCCCGGATGCAGCGCCTCAACAGCGACCTGCTGCGGGTAAGCCGCACAATGGAGCAAATTGAGCGCCAGCAGCGCCGTTTGTCAGCAGTATCAACCACCAGTGACGCGCTGAAAGCTAACCGCATGGCGCTCTATGGCCAGGGAGCAGAAACCTATGCCATCGTCAGAACACTGGGTGCACCGGTCATGGCCTCAGTCAAACAATATGCCTCGTTTGAATCGCAGTTGCGGGATATCAGTGTCACTGGTGATCTGGATTCAAGGCAGGAACAGGCCATCGGTACTGCCATTCGTCGGGCATCCCTTCAGGTCAATCAGCTCCAGGAGTCGCTGCTAGGGGGTGTTGGTCAGTTAGTTGCCGATGGTATGAACCCGGAGCAGGCAGCTAAATTTGCCGGGATGCTCGGTAAAGCGGCCACGGCCACCAAAGCGGATATGACTGACCTCGCAAAAATGACCTACGCCTTTAGCGATGCGCTGAAAATTACCGATGCGAAAGAGCTGGAGCAGGCGTTTGGGATTGCGGCAACCGGGGCTAAGCTAGGCTCGTTTGAACTGAAGGATATGGCGAAAGCGTTACCTGGTATGGCCAAAGCCTTCGCTGCACGTGGTATTTACGGCAAAGATGCCATAACCCAGATCGTCGCCAGTCTGGAAGTTGGTAAAGGCAGCGGCTCAGCGGAAGAGGCCGTCACCAATATGTCAAACTGGCTGGCGGCGATGGGGCGCGGAGATACCATCCAGAAATATGCTAAAGCCGGGGTGGATTACCAGGGGTCAATGCAGAATTACGTCGCTCAGGGCTTCTCACAGTATGAAGCCTCACTGATGATTGCCAACCGTTTTATCGACGGTAAAGGTAAGGCGTTTTTACAGCAATGGAAAGCAGCAGGCTCAAGAGGCGATCAGGAAGGCCAGCAGAAGCTAATGGAGTCATTTGGTCTGGCAGAAGTCTTCACTGATATTCAGACCGTTAACCATTTACTGTCAATGCGTCAGGGCTGGGATAAATACCTTTCCAGCAAGCAGGAAATGAATACCCCGTCAGCAATGTCTACGCTGGATAAGGATGCTGCAAAACAAAATAATACGCTCGAAGGTCGTTGGCGCAGAACTCAGATTGGTTTTAACGAGGCAGCCATCAGCATTGGTGAGTCACTACGCCCGGCCTTGATCCAACTGGGTGAGACTTTTATTCCTTTAATGGACAGTGTCGGCAAATGGATAGCGGCAAACCCGCAAATCGTCAGCGGCTCCATAAAGGTTGTAGGAGCATTACTCGCTTTCAAGATGGCCACTATCGGTCTCAAGCTGGGGCTGAATCTCCTTATTTCCCCCTTTGTTAACGTCTGGAAAAATGCCGTTTTACTGCGGGCCAACTGGCTTCGACTGTCGCTTGCACTCGGTGAAGGCGGTAAGCTCCGCTGGCTGGTGACCGGCTTCAGCGCCGTCGCCAGAGGAGCCAGAACACTGGGTGGTGTGCTGTCAGGTGGGCTGGTTCGCGGCATTATGATCGCCGGGCGGGCCGTTCTCTGGATTGGCCGGGCGCTGCTGATGAATCCCATTGGTCTCGCCATCACCGCCGTCGCGGCAGCAGCTTACCTTATTTATCGCAACTGGGGCGCAGTCAGTAGCTGGTTTAAACAGCGCTGGGCTGACATTAAAGAGGCGTTTAATGGCGGTGTCGTGGGGATTGGTAAGCTGCTGATTAACTGGTCGCCGGTTGGTCTGCTCTATAAAGCCTTTGCGGCTGCGCTGAAATACCTCGGTGTTGATCTGCCAGCGAAGTTCACCGACTTCGGTGGCCATCTTATCGACGGGTTAATAAACGGCATCAAAAACAAATGGGAGTCGCTCAAAACTACCGTCACAGACATGGGCGACAGTGTTGGCGGCTGGTTTAAGGAAAAGCTGGGCATTCATTCGCCGAGCCGTGTGTTTATAGGCTTTGGTGACAACATTGCGCAGGGGGCCGCTATCGGCCTGCAGCGCACCACACCACTTGCTGCACTGGCCGGGCAGCGTCTGGCCACTGAAATGACACCGGATGTTCCCCGTATCCCGTCGCCGGAAATCATGGCGGCGGGATATTCAGGTCGTGGCGCAGCTGCAACTGGCAGCGGAACATCTGGCGGTATCCAGGTCAGCTTTAATCCTCAGTTTTTCCTCAATGGCAAAGAAACCGCAGCGCCTGACGGGTTGACCGGCGCACTGAATATGAGCCTGCATGAGCTGGAGAAAATGCTGGAGCGTCTGCTGGCTCAGCAACAACGCAGGAGGTACAGCTGATGTTTGCAGTATTGGGTGATATTGAGTTTGAACTGATTACCTACTGGGACGGCTTCGAGGTCACGTTCGGCGTCGATTATGCGGAGCATCCCCGTATCGAGGGTAAGCCCGGCCTGCAGTTCGTTGGCGATAAGCTGGACGAAATCCAGATAAGCCTGGTCTTCCATCAGCACTATTGTGTGCCCGACGTGGAGCTGGCGAGACTGCGAACGGCCATGAAGGCCCATCAAGCGCTGGCGCTGGTCTTCGGCAACGGTGACTATCGCGGCTGGTTCGTGATTACCGATGTTACTGCGACCAGCGAGCAGACCGACAGCACCGGCAACGTGCTGGCCGTCAATGCCACCGCGTCTCTCCGGGAGTACATCGGCGACCCGAAAAACCCGCTACAGCCACCCGCAATACGCACGCAGGTTCCCGGCGTCGGGGCGGTCTCCGGTGCCGTTCCTTCACCTTCCGGGGTAGCGCAGTACGTCCGCGACGGCGTCAACTACGCCAAACAGGCGCAGTCTGTTCTCCAGACCACCATCAGTGCCGTTCGGGTGGCGCAGAAAATGAAGGATAACCCCGCCGTTGCACTGACCCGCGTACCGGGGTTGATGAGCGGGCTGGGCAACGTGTCCGGGGCGTTGGGTCAAAGCGTTCCGGCATTTAATGCGCTTTCTGAATCCATGCCTGATGCCATCAGTCTGGCCAGAGCCACCAGTGATGCGGCCACGTATGTACAACAGGCACAGTCTTCACTGAGCGGCGTGGACGGCAGCAATATCGCAGCGGCGCTGGATGCCGTTTCCGGGCAGCTTAACTCCGCCAGCACCACCTTCACCCGTATGTCGCCGGGGTTAAGCACCATGGCAGCCAAAATTCTGGCGAGGAGTGTGTGATGTTTCTTGAACATGTCACCCGTGACGGAGAGCGCTGGGACTCTCTCGCATGGCAGTACTACGGCGACCCGCTGGGCTATCCCCGGATAATTGCCGCCAATCCACACGTGGCCATCACGCCGGTGCTGCCCTCCGGGCTGTTGTTACTGATTCCGGTTATCGAGGCTGAAGAAGCCAGTACAGAAGAGGATATTGCCCCATGGCTGAGATAAACAGCCCTGCACAAGCCGCATCAGCGTTAACCGGCGTCAGCGATGTTCTGAGTCCGGTGTTCACGCTATGGTATCTGCAGAAGAACATCACCACCGATATCGCCCCCTATGTCACCCGCGTCACCTACAGCGATAACATCAAAAGCGAGTCCGATACCATTGAGGTGGAACTGGACGACACCGATGGCCGCTGGCTGGATAAGTGGTATCCGGGCAAGGGTGACACGCTGACGCTGAAAATGGGTTATCAGGGCGAGAAGCTGCTGTCCTGCGGTACGTTCTCTATAGACGAGATCGAGGTGAGTTCGCCCGCGTCCGTTGTCGCTATCCGGGGCGTGGCCACGTCGGTCAACAACGCCCTGCGGACAAAATCCAGTCGTGGTTTCGAGAGCACCACGCTGGCGGCCATCGCCGGACGGATTGCCAAAAAGCATCAGCTGAAGCTGGTTGGCAGTATTGAGTCCATCAAAATTGACCGGGTGACCCAGTATGCTGAAACGGACGTGGGCTTCCTGCGCCGACTGGCCAGCGAGTATGGTTATGCCGTGAAAGTGGTCAGCGACCAGCTGGTTTTTTCTCATCTTGCCACGTTACGCGGTCAGGAGCCGATCAGGCAGTTAAAGCCGCAGGATGTGGCCAGCTTTTCCCTGCGTGACACCATCAACCGCGTCTACAAATCCGCGAAGGTAAAACACCAGAAGAGCAGCGATAAAAAGCTGATCGTTTATGAAGCTGATGGCGGTACCAGCGAAAGCGACAAACAAACCAAAGGCGGTAAGGTCACCAGTGCCGACTCACTGAAGGTCAACAGCCGCGTCAGTGATCCGGACAGCGCCCGGATTAAAGCAGATTCGGCGCTGGCCAGGCATAACGAATACCAGCAGAACGGCTCGCTGACGCTGATGGGGACGCCTCAGTTGACTGCAGGCAACAAAATTGAACTGGTGGGTTTTGGTCAGTTATCCGGGCCATGGCTGATAACTACTGCCCGCCATGCGTTTGACCGTAACAGCGGCTACATCACCGAACTGGAAGTGGCACGAGGGCCGGTTACGCAGGGCAAAGCGAAGAAAGGTAAAAAGACCGGAAAAACCCAGACGCTGACCGTCTATAAACCGGACGGCAGCACGTCCACGGTAATAAAGGAGAAAAAATAATGACAGGCGTCACTCGTCAGGTCGGTACGGTCAGCGCCGTCGATGCCGACAAGGTTCAGGCCCGCGTTCGTCTGCCGGAATGCGATAACCTGCGCACTAACTGGCTTAACGTGCTGCAGCGCAATACCCAGGATAACAAGGATTACTGGCTCCCTGACGTGGGGGAGCAGGTTGAGGTGCTGCTCGATGCCAACGGCGAGGATGGTGTCATTCTGGGCGCGGTGTACTCAGAAGTCGATAAACCGCCGTTCAGCGACAAAAATGTCCGGGGCACGAAATACGCGGATGGCGCAGAGTTCAGCTATAACCGTGCGACCCATACGCTGACAGTCAAAGGTGGTATCGAGCATGTGGTGATCGAGGTTGCAGTGGGTATCAGCCTGAAGGGGAAAACCATTGATTTGACCGCTGACACCACCACGGTGAACGGCAACCTTGAAATCAACGGCAATGCCCACTCGACAGGCAGCATGCTCTCTGACGGCCCGAACTCTAATCACCATTCCCACTGACCTTCTTAAACGCCTTTAATATCGGCGTTCCCGCACAGGGGCAATACTGCCCCCATGAAAACAACCTCAGTATTCTGGCAACCGGCTCTGCAGGCCCCTGGCGAAATCGTCCGGGGGCTGGATGATATCTGGCAGGCCATTCAAATCATCCTGCGTACTCCTCGCGGCAGCGACCCGCATCGCCCGGAGTTCGGCAGCAATCTGCACCTTTATATCGACTGGCCTATTGACCGGGCTATTCCGCATGTGGTGCGCGAATCCGTCGATGCCATTCGCCGCTGGGAGCCTCGCTGCCAGCTTATGTCGGTTAAACCCGCCGTCGACGGCGAACATCTTACGCTCCGGGTGAGCTGGAAAGGCTCTGACGGACAACCCCGGACTCAGGAGTTGCTATGGCGCTGACAGAACCCGATTTTATTGAACGTGATGCTGACAAAATCACGGCTGAAATGATTGCACAGTACGAAGCCGCAACTGGCAAGACGCTATACCCCGCTCAGGCTGAGCGCCTGTTGATTGACCTGTGGGCATACCGCGAAATGCTGGTCAGGGTGGCGGCGCAGGAAGCGGCCAAACAGAATCTGGTCGCCTTTGCCCGTGAGCCGATGATTGATTACCTCGGTGAACTGGTTGGTGTATACCGACTGGCCGCGCAGCCTGCCACCACCACGCTCCAGTTCTCCGTGGATGAGGAACTGGCCATTGATGTGCTGATTCCGGCAGGTACCCGCGTCAGCGCTTCCGACAGCATTATTTTTGCAACCGATACGGACGTAGTGCTGAAAGCCGGATTGCTGCTTGTCAATGCCACGGCCACCTGTACCGAGCCGGGAGCCGCAGGCAACGGCTGGCAGCCTGCGCAGGTCAGTCAGTTGCTCGATGAGATTGATAACGTCGACCTGCAGGTGACCAATATGGCGGCCAGTTCTGGCGGTTCTGAGCAGGAAGACAATGACAGGCTCCGCGAGCGTATCAAACTGGCCCCGGAGTCATTCACCAACGCCGGAAGCCGTATGGCATACCGCTTTCATGCCATGCAGGCCCATCCCAACATTGTCGATGTTGCCGTGCTTTCCCCGGTCCCCGGTACCGTAGAGCTGTATCCGCTGCTCAGTACCGGCCTGCCGGACGACAGCATCCTCACGCTGGTAGAGAGTTTCTGTTCTGACGAAAAAGTCAGGCCACTTACTGATACCGTGCGGGCTAAAACACCTCTGCAGGTGGATTACACCATTGAAGCCAATATCACGATCTACCGCGACCAGGATGCCAACTCGGTAAAGGACAACGCCAACAGCGCCATACAGAACTGGGTGGCATCACGTACCGCCACGCTGGGGCGCGATATTGTTCCCAGCCAGATTATCAGTGTGTTGTCCGTCTCCGGGGTGTACCAGGTTGAACTGGTGACACCGCCACTGCGGGTGGTGGCAGAAAACGAATGGGCAAACTGCACGGCGATCACTCTTAACATGACCGGGGTGTCCGATGGCTGAGCCGCTACAACTCCCGCCGCCGCTTGAGGGTGATATCAGCCTCAGAACGCTGGGAAAACTGGCCGGGCGGCTGGATAACATCGACCTGAGCGTACTGATGGTCTATCTCGTCGATATCGTCGACAGTTCCGCGCTGCCATGGCTGGGCGAGCAGTTCTCGCTGTTTGGCGATGGCTGGGAGCTGGCGGAATCGGACGATGTACGCCGCATGCTTATCAAATCTGCTATCGAGCTGCACCGCTATAAAGGGACGCCGTGGTCAATCCGGGAAATTATCCGCCGTTTCGGCTTCGGCGAAGTGGATCTGATTGAAGGCACTGGCCAGATTGGCTACGACGGCAAACACACGTACAACGGGCTTTTCGTCCATGGCGATGCAGAAGCCTGGGCGGTCTATCGCGTCATCCTTCAGCAGCCCATTACTAACGATCAGGCGGCGCTGTTACGCCAGACGCTCGCTGCCTTTGCTCCGGCCCGCTGCCATCTGGCGAGCCTTGAGTATCAGTCTGTCGCCATTCGCTACAACAACACCGTCAACTATGACGGTAGCTATAACTACGGGAGCAGTTAATTATGGCAAACCTACCTGAAACCCCGCAGTGGGAAGAAGGCATCTACCAGATTGAGGTCTCTGACCCCGTTCTGGGCGGGCCTGACGGAATTTCTAACCGTCAGGGTAAACAACTGGCCAGCCGCACGCTGTACCTGAAGCAACAGGTTGAAAATGGCGGTTCTGACCTTGCGAAACATATCGCGGCAGCAGACCCGCATACCCAGTACGCACCGAAAGCCAGCCCGACATTCACCGGCACACCAACAGCGCCTACGCCTGCAAATAGCGATAACAGCAAGAAGCTGGCGACGACGGAGTTTGTGGCCAAAGCACTTGCGGCGCTTGCAGGCAGCGCCCCTGAGACGCTGGATACGCTCAAAGAGCTGGCTGATGCCCTCGGCAACGATCCGAATTTTGCGACCACTGTGTTGAACAAGCTGGCGGAGAAGCTGGCCAAAGACCAGAACGGCGCTGATATTCCTGACCCGGCGCTCTTTGTCAAAAACCTTGGTCTGAAATCCGCTGCCCAGCGTGATGTTGGAACAGGAACCAACCAAATCCCAGACATGGCCTCGTTCGCTGCTGGTCCTGGTTGGATGAAATTCCCATCCGGTAAAATTATTCAATATGGATATCAGACATCCAGTAGTAGCGGTTCAGTTGTTGTTAACTTCCCTATCCCTTTCCCGACACAATGCTTCGGAGTAACAGGAGCTGGAACAGATGCCAGTGCAGCAAATATTGCAGGTTGTCAGTTAATCGATAAGTCGGGGTTTTATCTTTCAGCGTGGCTCGTGGCTGCCGGCTCTGTATTTAACAGAACGATGACAAATATTTCGTGGATAGCAGTGGGGATTTAATTGTGAAATATGTATATAGCGCCACCAGTAATGCTTTTTATCCTGTGGCTCTGAAAAGCTCTTATGAGGCTACAGGTGACTGGCCTGAGGATGGGGTTGAGGTTGACGAGACTGTATTTGCAACATACGGCGGAACACCCCCGGCAGGAAAGATGAGAGGGAGCGACGAAAACGGTTATCCTGCCTGGGTTTCAACGCCACCACTCACTCGTGAGCAGCAGATCGCAGTTGCTGAAAATGAAAAAGTGTCACGCATCGTTGAAGCAAACAGCTTCATGAACAGTAAACAATGGCCAGGGAAAGTAGCTATTGGTCGGCTGAAAGGAGATGAATTAGCGCAATACAATTTGTGGCTTGACTATCTTGATGAGCTTGAAGCTGTCAATACATCGGCGGCGCCAGATATCGAGTGGCCTGGCAAACCAGCATAGGAAGGTTTTTGGAAAAGCGGTTACACATAGCGAAATCTGTAAAAATCCTCCCACTGCGACAAAGAGGAGGAAAATTGATGGCCGTAATTGGTTATATCCGCGTATCAACAATCGACCAGAACAGCGATTTACAGCGTAATGCCCTCACAAGCGCAAACTGTGACCGCATTTTTGAAGACCGCATGAGCGGAAAAGTTGCCAGCCGCCCCGGTCTTAAACGCGCTTTAAAGTGCGTTAATAGCGGAGACACCCTGGTCGTGTGGAAACTGGACAGGCTGGGACGGAGCGTTAAAAACCTGATCGCACTGATATCAGAGTTACATGAACGCGGTGCCCACTTCCGCTCTTTAACAGACAGTATTGATACCAGCACTGCCATGGGGCGTTTCTTTTTCCACGTGATGTCTGCACTGGCGGAGATGGAACGCGAGCTGATCGTCGAACGAACACTAGCTGGGCTGGAAGCAGCTAGGGCACAGGGGCGCATCGGTGGAAGACCCAACGCATTAAAGCCGCATGAGCGGGAACAGATTGGGCGGCTATTGGCTAAGGGGCATACCCGCCAGCAGTTGGCCATTATCTACGGGGTGGGGTTATCGACGCTCTACCGGTATTTTCCGGTTGATGGTCAGAGGAAGGATGACGCGATAGGATTGTAATTCTTTTGCAAATGTTGAAATGCCGCAGCGATGCCATTTATCTCACGGAAATGGGCGCATTTATCGCGCGGCGCATCAGCCGGGCCATCGCCAGACGCTCGTCTATGCGATCAACCACGATAACCTGCTTCACCTGATAGACGCCTTTCAGGGCCTGAACCGTAACCAGCCCCATCGGCCCGGCGCCATATATCAGCGCGACGTCCTGTTCAGTCGGTTTCGCCTGCCCCGTTACGTTGGCGGCGATGGTGAAGGGCTCAACCATGACGGCGTGCTTATCAGGAATGTCATCCGGAATGGGCCAGGCGTTTTGTGCGGGCACGACCGCATATTCGCTAAAGCCGCCGTCACGGTGAACGCCCAGCACCACCAGCGAGGTGCAGACGTTCGGTTTTCCCACGGAGCACGGGTAGCAGTGCCCGCAGCTGATTACCGGATCGACCGAAACGCGCTGGCCCAGGCGCGCGCTGTCAACGCCCTCGCCCACGGCGTCAATCACGCCAAAAAACTCATGGCCGATGACGCGCGGATACTTCGCAAACGGGTTATGGCCGCGGTAGATGTGGCTATCCGACCCGCATATCCCGGCCAGCTTGATACTGACGCGGACGTCACCTGCGCCAGGTACCGGGAGTTGACGCTCTTCAATTACCAGTTCGTTCGGCTGTTGAATCACTACGCTTTTCATCGTTTGCTCCTCGCTTACCAGTTCCACAGCGTGCCGTCTTCAAGACGGGCCACCGGCAGATAGGCCGGATCGTACGGGTATTTCGCCGCCAGCTTCTCATCAAATTCGATGCCCAGCCCCGGCTTGTCGCCCGGATGCATATAGCCGTTATCAAAGCGCCAGCTGTGCGGGAAGACCTCCAGCATCTGTTCGGAGTAGCCCATATATTCCTGCACGCCGAAGTTCGGCACCCACAGGTCGAAATGCAGCGCCGCGGCATGGCACACGGGCGACAGATCCGACGGACCGTGCGAGCCGGTGCGCACCTGATAGAGCGACGCGAAGTCCGCGATGCGGCGCATCCCGGTGATGCCGCCCGCGTGGGTAATGGTGGTGCGGATATAGTCGATCAGCTGCTCTTCGATGAGCTGCTTGCAGTCCCAGATGCTGTTAAACACTTCGCCTACCGCAATGGGCGTAACGGTGTGCTGGCGGATCAGGCGGAAGCAGGCCTGGTTTTCCGCAGGGGTGGGATCCTCCATCCAGAACATGCGGAACGCTTCGATACTCTTGCCGAAGCGCGCCGCTTCGATGGGCGTCAGGCGGTGGTGCATGTCGTGCAGGAGGTGCTCATTGAAGCCGAATTTACTGCGCACCGCGTCGAACAGCTTCGGCGTGAAGTCGAGGTATTTTTCGGTGGACCAGAGCTGCTCTTCCGGCCAGTCGCCTTTGGTCGCAGGCTCGTAGGCCAGCCCCTTCCCTTTGGCCATGCCGTAGGTGGTTTTCATGCCCGGCACGCCGCACTGCACGCGGATCGCCTTAAAGCCCATCTCTTTGTGACGGGCGTAATCTTCCAGCACGTCGTCAATGGTGTGGCCGGTGGTGTGACAGTAGACCATCACCCCTTCCCGGGAGGCGCCGCCCAGCAGCTGGTAGAGCGGCATGTTGGCCGCTTTGGCTTTGATATCCCACAGCGCCATATCCACGGCAGAGATGGCCGACATGGTAACCGGACCGCGACGCCAGTAAGCACCTTTGTAGAAGAACTGCCAGATGTCTTCGATGCGGTGCGCATCGCGGCCAATGAGCTGGGGGCAAAGGTGATCCTTCAGGTATGAGGCCACGGAGAGCTCGCGTCCGTTTAGCGTGGCGTCACCGAGACCGACAATCCCCTCATCGGTGGTGATTTTAAGGGTGACAAAGTTCCTCCCCGGGCAGGTAACAAACACGTCAGCCGCGACAATCTTCATAATTCCTTTCCTTACATCGTTCGTTGTGATGCCGGAAATTTACGCAACTACACTACTACCATACAAGTATAATGATCGTAAAATAAGCTAACGATCACAAAACCGGGGGCTCATGCGCGGCCCCATCCCGCCACAATAATCAGCATACCGCACAGGGCAATCAGCGCGCCGGCCCAGTCATAGACGCTGAGTTTGACGCCGTCCACCACGCGCAGCCACAGCAGCGCCGTGCAGACATAGACGCCGCCGTAAGCCGCATAAACGCGCCCGCTGGCCGCCGGATGCAGCGTTAACAGCCAGACAAACAGGGCCAGCGCAACGCTTGCCGGAATGAGCAGCAATACGGATCCACCCTTTTTGAGCCAGAGCCAGGGCAGGAAGCAACCGATGATTTCACACAGCGCAGTCGCAAAAAAAAGCAGCGTCGTTTTAAGCATATTTCACGTCAGGTGAGGATTTATTTAACCATCATACCTGATGATGCCCTTTACTTTTCCATACTTGCTCCGCGGGTATGCCGTCATTTCGCTTTAGTGTAGAATCTGTACGGGGTAACTTGATTATCTGCACCCATTTAAAAGGAAACGCTATGACCACATTAAGCAAACGCCTTTGTCTGACAGCCCTGCTGGCGCTGTCATCGTTCGCCTTTGCCGCCTCTGCGACAGCGGAAACCAGCAAGCTCATTATTGAGTCTGGTGACAGCGCGCAAAGCCGCCAGAACGCCGCGATGGACAAAGAACAATGGAATGACACCCGTAGCCTTCGCCAGAAGGTCAACAAACGTGCCGAAAAAGAGTGGGACAAAGAAGATGTCGCTTTTGACGCGCGCGATAAGTGTCAGCAAAGTGCAAACGTCAATGCCTACTGGGAGCCTAACACCCTGCGATGCCTGGATCGCCGCACTGGCCGCACGGTAGCCCCATAATGTCGGCGCCCTGCGACGTTAAACTCCGTCCGCTGGAGCGTGAAGACCTGCGCTTTGTCCACCAGCTCGACAACAATGCCAGCGTGATGCGCTACTGGTTCGAAGAGCCTTATGAGGCCTTTGTCGAGCTGTCCGATCTCTACGATAAGCACATTCACGATCAGAGTGAACGTCGTTTTGTGGTGGAGTGTGAAGGTGAAAAAGCCGGGCTGGTGGAGCTGGTTGAGATCAACCACGTTCACCGTCGGGCGGAGTTCCAGATCATCATCTCCCCTGAGCATCAGGGAAAAGGCCTTGCGTCACGCGCGGCCAGGCTGGCAATGGATTACGGATTCAACGTTCTGAATCTCTACAAGCTTTACCTGATTGTGGACAAAGAGAACGAAAAAGCGATCCATATCTATCGCAAGCTGGGCTTTATGATGGAAGGCGAGCTGATTCACGAGTTCTTTATCAACGGTGAATACCGCAACACCATCCGCATGTGCATTTTCCAGCATCAGCACCTGGCCGGACATAAACCGTCAGGCGCCAGCCTGCTGAAACCTACCGCGCAGTAAGATTGATGACAAACCGTGTCATAAACCATTGAGCTGCCTTTCTTGCCGGGTGGCGCTGTGCTTACCCGGCCTACAGGGTGCTTCATTGTAGGCCCGTGCAAGCGTAGCGCCGCCGGGCGAAACGCACAAAATGCACTTTACGCTCAGTAATATTCAATCGTGTTCTTGATGGTGTACTTGTGCTCAACGGCGGGTTTGACGCTGTCGTCCGTGATGGTCAGATCGCAGCTCACCGGGTTATTGTGGCGATCGTAGTCGCAGCTCTGCGTCACGTTGCCCAGCGGCTTGTCATTCAACATGCTGACTGCCGAGTAATCCATTCTTTTGCGCAGGTCTTTCGACGGCGTCGACTGGACGGACAGATGCTGATCCCCTGATACGGTGGTTTTGCCCAGCGGATAGCCATCCGCATCGTAGCGGTACTTCACTTCCATCTCTTTACCGTGCGCCGCCACCACAAATCCGTTGTCGTCGGTATCCCACGTTACCCCGGCTGACGGCAGTTCGGCCAGCTGGCATTTGCCCTGCAGCTTCACTTTGCGCTGCTGGGTTTCCGCATCAAGATAGTAATTGGCATCCAACACCAGCGCCACGCTGGTGTTGGCCTCCAGGTCGTGTAGCTCCAGCGTATCGAAACACCCTTCCGTCGAGACGGTGCCGGTGACCCGTTTGGACACTTCGCCCTTCTCGTTGAACAGCGTCTGGGTAAAGTCTTTGACCGGGCCGCGCAGCGGATCAAAATCAAATTCGTTTGAAAAACTCGCCATCTCGGGCGTAAACGACAGCGGCGCGGAGCTGTTGTCGCACCCCACCAGTGTTGCTGCCAGGAGCGTTATCGCTGCATATTTCTTCACATTCATTTCCGTACAGGGAGATTATTCCCAATCATATTAGCAAATACAGATGTTTACACGAAGCCTGCTAAAATTAATCTCTACACAGAGAAAAGGAGCTACAGATGAAACGGTTACCCTGGATTACCGCCCTGCTGTTAATGAGTGCCTCAACGGCCGCGCTTGCGGCACCGGATTCCTGCGAGCGCGTGAAAAGCGACATTCAGCAGAAGATCGTCAACAACGGCGTGCCTGAGTCAGGTTTTACGCTGAACATTGTGCCGAACGACCAGGCCGATCAGCCGGGCACGCAGGTTGTAGGCCACTGCGCTAACGACACCTTTAAAATTCTGTACACCCGCACAGGCAGCGGTGCGGCAGCTGAACCTCAGTAATTGAGCGTCAATTCCCTTTGATTTGATAAGGATTAAGATCTAATACCCCCAAATAAGTAACACTCACCCCATCATTAGCCCGGATATCATTTCGGGAGAAATAATACGCAATAATAATGATGGGGTGAGCCATGTCCGATGCTGAACATTACGACGGCGGAATTAGCCGTCGAACTCTCGTGAAATCTACGGCGATAGGTTCTCTGGCGCTTGCCGCTGGTGGGATCTCGCTTCCCTTTGGCCTTAAAAGCGCTGCCGCTGCGGTGAAGCACGCCGTCCAGCCTCCTGAAGATACCGTGGTGTGGGGCGCCTGCTCGGTCAACTGCGGCAGCCGCTGTGCGCTGCGTCTGCACGTCCGCGACAACGAAGTGTACTGGGTCGAAACGGATAACACCGGCGAGGATGTGTATGGCGATCACCAGGTGCGCGCCTGCCTGCGCGGACGTTCTATTCGTCGCCGCATCAATCACCCTGACCGTCTGAACTACCCGATGAAGCGCGTGGGCAAACGCGGCGAAGGCAAGTTCGAGCGCATCACGTGGGATGAAGCGCTCGACACGATCGCCGCCAGCCTGAAAGACGTGGTGGCCAACTACGGCAACGAAGCGGTGTATATCAACTACTCTTCCGGGATTGTAGGGGGCAATATCACCCGCTCCTCCCCTTACGCTTCTCTGGTGGCGCGCCTGATGAACTGCTACGGCGGCTTCCTGAGCCACTACGGCACCTACAGCACGGCGCAAATTGCCTGCGCGATGCCCTACACCTACGGCAGCAACGACGGCAACAGTACCTCGGACATCGAAAACACCAAACTGGTAGTGATGTTCGGCAATAACCCGGCGGAAACGCGCATGAGCGGCGGCGGGATTACGTACTATCTGGAACAGGCTCGCGAGCGGTCCAACGCGCGCATGATTGTTATCGACCCGCGCTACACCGACACGGCAGCCGGACGCGAAGATGAATGGATCCCGATCCGTCCGGGAACCGATGCCGCGCTGGTGGCGGGTATTGCCTGGGTATTAATCGACGAAAACCTGGTCGACCAGCCGTTCCTCGACAAATACTGCGTCGGCTATGACGAAAAAACGCTGCCGGAAGGCGCACCCGCTAACGGTCACTACAAAGCGTATATTCTCGGCCAGGGCGATGACCACACGGCGAAAACGCCGGAGTGGGCCTCCCGCATCACCGGTATTCCCGCCGATCGCATCGTTAAGCTTGCCCGGGAAATCGGCTCCGCTAAACCGGCTTATATCTGCCAGGGCTGGGGACCTCAGCGTCAGGCGAACGGCGAGCTGACCTCCCGCGCTATCGCGATGCTACCGATCCTCACCGGAAACGTCGGGATCAACGGCGGGAACAGCGGCGCGCGTGAGTCCACATACACCATCACCATCGAACGTATGCCGCTGCCGGATAACCCGGTCAAAACGCAAATTTCCTGCTTCAGCTGGACGGACGCCATCGCCCGTGGGCCGGAGATGACCGCCCTGCGCGACGGCGTGCGCGGCAAGGATAAGCTGGACGTGCCGATTAAGTTCATCTGGAACTACGCGGGCAACACCCTCATCAACCAGCATTCCGATATCAATAAAACCCACGATATCCTGCAGGATGAAAGCAAGTGCGAAATGATTGTGGTCATTGATAACTTCATGACGTCGTCAGCGAAGTATGCCGATATCGTGTTGCCGGACCTGATGACCGTCGAGCAGGAAGACATCATTCCAAACGATTATGCGGGCAACATGGGCTACCTGATATTCCTTCAGCCCGTGACCGCGCCGAAGTTTGAACGCAAGCCCATCTACTGGATCATGAGCGAAGTGGCGAAACGCCTCGGGCCGGATATCCATCAGAAATTTACCGAAGGACGGACGCAGGAACAGTGGCTGCAGTATCTGTATGCCAAAATGCTCGAAAAAGACCCTCAACTGCCGTCCTATGACGAGCTGAAAAAAATGGGCATTTACAAGCGCAAAGATCCGAACGGCCATTTTGTGGCCTATAAAAAATTCCGTGAAAACCCGGAAGCCAATCCGCTGAAAACCCCATCGGGTAAGATTGAAATTTACTCCAGCAAGCTGGCGAAGATTGCGGCCACCTGGGAGCTGGAAAAAGATGAGACCATCAGCCCGCTGCCCGTCTACGCGTCAACCTTCGACGGCTGGGACGCGCCCGAGCGCGCGCGGTTCCCGCTGCAGCTGTTTGGCTTCCACTTTAAGGCCCGTACCCACTCGAGCTACGGTAACGTGGACGTGCTGAAAGCCGCCTGCCGCCAGGAGGTCTGGCTTAATCCTGTCGATGCCGAAAAACGCGGCATTAAGAACGGCGATACGGTGCGGGTCTTTAACGACCGCGGCGAGGTACGAATTGAAGCGAAAGTGACGCCGCGCATCATGCCCGGCGTCAGCGCTATGGGCCAGGGGGCCTGGCACGACGCCAATATGAGTGGCGATCGTGTCGACCACGGCTCATGCATCAACACCCTGACCACGCACCGCCCGTCACCGCTGGCCAAAGGCAACCCGCAGCACACCAATCTGGTACAGATCGAGAAGGTGTAACGGGTGAATGGCGTGACCGTGGTTTATTCTATGGTTTGTATTATCGGTTAACTCAGTCGCGCGGACACCCTCCGCGCGAGCAAGGAAGATGTAATGAAAGATGTCTCACATCGTGAATCGTTCGCGTTCAGCGCCCGGGTGCTGGGTGCGCTGTTTTATTTCGCACCAGACAGCGAGCAGGCCGCGCCGCTGGTGCAGGCCCTCACCGCAGGCGAATGGGTTCAGGACTGGCCCCTGCCGCCAGGAACGCTGCAGCCAGTCGCTGACACCTTTGCCGCGTCTGCCGATGAGCCGCTGAGGGACGCCTGGCAACGACTGTTTATTGGCCCTTACGCCCTGCCCGCGCCACCGTGGGGCTCCGTCTGGCTGGACCGCGAATCCGTGCTGTTCGGCGACTCGACCCTCGCGCTGCGCCAGTGGATGCGTGAGAACGCTATCGCATTTGAAATGCAGCAGAATGAACCGGAAGACCACTTCGGGACTTTGCTGCTGCTGACGGCATGGCTGGCCGAGAACGGCCGCGAGGCGGAGTGTGCTCAACTTCTGGCGTGGCACCTGCTGCCGTGGAGCACCCGCTTCCTGTCCGTGTTTGTCGACAACGCCAGGCATCCGTTTTATACCGCGCTGGGTAAGCTTGCGCAGCTGACGCTCGCGGACTGGCGATCCGGGCTCCTTATTCCGGTTGCTGAAAAGACGCTGTATCGCTAAGGGGTGTGGCTTGCTCGCGGGTAGCGGGCAAGCTGCAGTCAGAAGATGGCGTTTAAAAATTCATATCGAAACATGAGTCATGTTAAGATTAATGATATATAATGGCCTTTCCTAAAAAAATGATGCTATCTGTTGATACATACAAAATAAAAAAATGACTGGAAAACACCCTTCCGAAAATAAGTTTAAAAGGCTACTTATAACAGCCATAACATTTACCATTTTAGGTGCATGGATCTGGTATATGTCATGGACAACACGCATCTCCAATTATACCATTTTGCAAGAATCGGTTCCTGAATTGACCACGTATATTTCTGCTGGAGTCGTGATTGGCGCGCTTTTGGTTATACGTGCTTTTTTTGTGCACGCCTTTAACCAAACTTTAAAATACTTTGCCAATACTTTCTTATGCGGTTTTTGCCTTGGGTTTGTATTGAGCTTAAATGGTTATGATATTTATGTCTATCTCTTCCCGGACAAAATAATTGGCTATGAATCTGAATATGAGGTTGTCTTTCCGGGGCCTTCGAGAGGTAAGCATGGCCATTGTGAAGCGGGTCTCTGGTTAAAAGATCAGAACACCAACAGATGGATTCAGCTTTGTACAAACAAAGAATATCTGCACAGCCACCGTAAGCAGGGAATGACTGGGGTGTGGGTGACAGCCCGTGTGAATAATATTGGAAGTTACATTGTGAGTTATGAGTTTATTTATTTGTAGGCACGACCCTATCTATTTTAGTGGTGGATACGTGACGACTGTTCCTCTATTCTGCTTTTTCAGCGAGCAAGCCGGAGTCATTTTTAGTGGATAATCCCATACTTCAGAAAACCATCATTATCTTTATTCTCATCCTGTGGGTAATAGACGGAGTCAGGAAAAAGAAAAAAAAGCGTTATGACTCCGCTATAGCAGAGGCTAATGCCAGAGAACGCTATGAATGGCGCTATCTCAGATGGGGCTGGCAGGCAATACGAGTGGCGGCGGCAGTGTATATCTTTGTTCAGCTGATTCAGGTTTTACTGAGATAGATGGCAGAAGAAGGTAAGACGGGCAAGGAACATCTCACTGTCCAGGCCAACAGTAGCTGAGCCTCGGTGGTAGAAATTGTGAGTGTTCCCTGCCTGCCAGTAGCATGCGTTACGAGCCTTTCACCACTATTTGGTTATGTATCACCGACTGATTCCCCCTCACTCGCACTCTCTTTGCTCTGAATGAACCGAAGTGCCAGGTAGAGGTCTGGCGCCAGAATCATGTCATCATCATTCATTGTTGGCCGACTGTCTTTAAACCAGCGTGTTAACTCCGTTTTCCTGCCCGCAAGAATTAATTTAATCTGTCGACCTTTCAGATCGCGCTTTAACTCATTAATGGTTGCCAGGACACTGATGTCTGAATAGGTGAAGCAGGCAACGGCATCAATGACCACCCATTTAGGTTGTATGGCTGCACCATCAACCAGGTTCAATACCCGACGTTTAAAATAAGCCACATTAAAATAGGTCAACGGTGAGTTAAATCGATACATCAGCACGCCCGGGACCATTTTTATATCGGTGGTATTCCCTAACGAGTGAATCATTCCCTCTTCGTCAGTGCCCAGCAGGTGCTCAGAGGGGCGAAATACCGTACGAAGGAACTGCAACAGGCCAAGCAACACTGCAAGGCCGATCCCCTGGATAACGCCGATAATTAACACACAGCCAAACGTGAAGAAGGCCAGGCGAAAGGCCTGTTTATTTCTGCGCCTCAGGTTCCATAGCCCACGTAAATCAATCAATGACCACGATGCATACATTAGAACAATCCCTAACGCAGATACCGGAATGAATTGTAATGGCTGAGTGAAAAATACTACGACAATACCGATGACCAAGGCGGCGACCACGGAAACCAGCTGACTTTTCCCACCAACTGAATCATTCACCGCGGTCCGGGAATCGGCGCCACTGATAGCAAACCCCTGAGATAATCCCGACATAATGTTCGCAATACCCAGCGCACGGAACTCTGCATCCGCATTAATTTCGTAGCCATTTTTTGCGGCAAAACTGCGGGCGGTCAGCATCAGACTGACAAAACTGACCAACGCCAGGTTCAGCGCCGGGATCACCAAATCACGCATCGGCCCCGGCTGGAACGCCCCCCAGTGAACGACCGGTAAACCAGGCTGGAAGCCATCTCCCCCTATCGTGGCAATACCGTACTGTTGCGCAGAGGTCACCCATACCAGTGCCGTTGTTATTACAATGGCGATTAAAGGTGCTGGCCACTGGCTGCGATACGTTTTGATCACCATTAAAATAATTAACGTAAAAAGGGATATACCTACGGTTAATAAATGGCTATCTGAAAGTCGACCTGGCAAGGCGATTATTTTTTCAATAACCTGCGCTTCATCAAGCTTAATCCCCAACACCTTGCCTAATTGCCCGACGATAATCGTCACGGCTACGCCATTAAGTAAACCGGTAAGAATGGGATGAGAAAGCAGATCGGCGAGCGCGCCCAGGCGAAATTTACTGGCAAGCAAACACCACCCGCCCATCATCAATGTCATGATGATCGTCAGCTGCCAGTGCAGTTCGGGGTTTCCTGCAGAAAGCGGAAATACGACGGCCGCAATCACCGCGCAGGTTGTGGCATCTGGGCCCACAATAAGCTGGCGTGAAGAGCCAAACAGTGCGTAAGCTATCATCGGTAAAACGCAGGAATAGAGCCCTACAATTGCCCCCACCCCCGCCAGCTCAGCGTAAGCAATCGCAACAGGTAGCGCTACGGCCGCAACGGATAACCCCGCTTTAACATCATGTTTTAGCCAGCTTTTATCGTAGGCCAACAAATTTTGTAAACCGGGCATGTAGTTTAACAACAGTTTTCCGAACACATTATTCTCCGGACAGAGATATTACTCGCGTCATGTTGGCACATTTCTTAGTGAGGTTCTGGTTTTCAAATGCTCCGGACGGAGGCCGACACTGTTGCGAATCTAATAAAACGTTAACTCTTTTATTATTCTGACTGATGTTAAACGTAGTTCAGATACTGCGGCTTAACCGGGGTTGGCCGTGCCGGATGCCATGATGAAAGCAAGTGATGGAATAAATACAATGGTCATTATCAGTAAGTCTCGTTAATCGCTAATGTTGAATCATTTTGGCATAGATAGCAGGTTGTTACACACCATGAGATCGAGAGAGTCCATCACTCTTCCCGTCACCCAGCAGTACCGCCCCGCCATCTTAACCGGAGCGGCTTATAAACGTCGTTATCACATGCTCAAAAACTGTACGTTACCTTCAAACTCCCCGTCGGCGACGTTTTACGATGCACAATCGGGCTATCGCTCGCATCCCCCGTCAGCTGCGTCACGCCCGCTGAGGCAAGCACGCTCCAGCGCGAGGTGAGCTTGTGGGTCCAGTCAAGGTTCATCGACCAGGCATAAATCCCGGCCCCGGCGTCATGTCGGGCAAAGCCCGATGCGGCCGACTGGGCGGCGTTGACCCCGTAATACGTCTGCATATACTTGTCGGATCCCCAACTGCCGGTCAGCGCCAGCGTCACCGCATTTGTTGGTGAGGTATAGAGCGGGCTGCTCAAGCCGAAATGCACTGCCTCTCCGTTGTCTCTCTCAGACACCGGAACCTCAGCCTGCAGCTGCAGATTCAGCCAGTCGGTCACCTTGTACCCCAGCCCAGGTACCACGATAGCCGAGCCTTTAATCGCACCCATCCCCCGCAGCTCGTCGCTGCCGGAGCTGATGGAATCGCTGCTCACGTCTTTATCTTTACGGCCCGTTCGATAGCTCAGCGCTGCGCTGTAATCCAGGTTGCCAACATTGTTACCATAACCGATCCCTCGCGTGGTGCCGATAAAGAAGCCATTTGCCATGGAATAATCCACTACCTGAGCCGCTGAGGCGCGGGTTTTCTCTGAACCCGAGTAGCGCGGCCCCACATCCACGCCGCCCCCCAGGGTTAAGACGTTACCCTGACGCTGTTCTTCCGCCAGTACAGGCGTAGCCAGTAACGCCAGAACGACGCCCGGCACGAGGGTTTTCAGGCAGCGGTCCGAAAGTAAATGAGGGAACGTATGACGCAGTTCAATATTTCTCATTAAGGAAGTCCTTATGGATGCAAATGATGACGATGCAGGCGGTTAAACGCCGGAACGCCCATTTTGAAGCGTGACCCTAAGGTTCTTATGAGCCGAAAATGAAGAAAGACTGAAGCGCGCGCGGGCGCTGTCATCCGGACAGATTTCCTGCTACCGTTTTTTTCTTAAGAAATTCTTCATTCACGGTTGATACCGTTACCAATGTGAAAATTCTACTTATCGAAGACGACCTGGATCTCGGCAATGGCGTACGTATCGCCCTCTCAGATCAAGGGTTTGACGTCATATGGGTTCGCCGTAAAGAGGATGCGCTGCATCAGCTTGACGTCTGCGTGCCGGAACTTATTTTGCTCGACCTGGGGCTACCCGACGGCGATGGCATGAGCCTGATGACGCGTTTGCGCCAGCAGCTCAAGGGGATCCCCGTCATCATCCTGACGGCGCGAGGGACATTGCAGGATCGCCTGTGCGGCCTGGATGCCGGTGCGGACGACTATCTCGTCAAACCCTTTATTCTCGCCGAGCTGCTGGCGCGAGTGCGAGCCCTTGCGCGGCGCAGCTACGGTTTTGAGAATGAGGCGATAGAAATTCGCGGGCTCTCTCTTCATGTCCCGACGCGCCGCGTGACGGTGAGTGCGCGCCATATCGATTTAACGGCCAGTGAATACGCGCTGCTGGAAACGTTGATGCTGCGCGCGGACCGCGTGCTGACACGACGGTTTCTGGAGGAAAGGATATTCGGCAACAAAGAGAACCTCAGCAACGCGCTCGACGTGCATATGGGAAATTTGCGGCGGAAAATCGGCGACGGCTATGTGCGAACGGTCCGGGGCGTCGGGTACGTCATTGATACCGTCTCCATTCAAAAGGTGAGCGGTTAATGCAAAACGTCTGGTATCACCTGAGGCGCCCGACGCTGGTGCGCCGAATTATCATCGCCCAGATGCTTCTGCTGACCCTGCTGTGGTGTCTTTTTCTAACCTTCATTCTGTGGGAGGACCTGCGCAGCCCTCCCATCCTTACGGGCAGTAAAACGTACGAAACCGTTTTTACCCTGGCTGAGCGTATGGACGGACGTCCTCAGGATCGTACCGCCGTGCTGGAAGCCTTTAGCCAGGCCCTGCGGGAAGGTTACGGCGGAGGGGAAGATCCCGTGCTGTCGATTAACATCATCGTTCGCAAGAATAATGCCGTTATTTTTGCCTCCGACGGTGCGCCCGCGGGGATAACAAACACCCGGTTCGGCGAACTGGAGCACTTTCAGAGTGGAGATCGTACCTGGGCCAGCCGCACCCTCAAATCCCCGCACTCCGACGTGGAGGTCACCCTCTTCACGCCAGCCAGCGGCTGGAACTTCTTTATCTATCTGAACTCGCGCGGGTACTACATCCTGCCGCTGCTGGTCTGCTTCCCGTTTCTGCTGTTTCCCGCGTGGCTCTCAATCCGCATTGCGATGCGTCCATGGAATAAGGTGGTCAATGAAATTACGTTACGCACGCCGGACGACCTCTCCCCTTTAAGAGCCGTACCGAAGCACCGGGAGCTTCGCCAGATGGTGGACGCGATCAACGACTTCCTTGCCAGGGTGCGTGAAAGCGCGGAAAGGGAGCGGATTTTCATCGCGGATGCCGCGCACGAGCTGCGTACGCCCCTCGCGGCGATGCGCATCAACGTGGAGGCGCTGCAGTCCTGGGTCATCAGCGAGAGCCAGAAGGAGCTGCTTGCGGGCGTGATTCGCAGCAACAGCCGCGCCGCGCGCCTCGTCAATCAGCTGCTGCTGATGATGCACAGTGAATCGCGCATTGATACGGCGATGGAACCCGTGCCGCTGACAACGCTTATTCAGGAACGAATGGCCGAGCTGGAACCGCTAGCGTCTGCGCGCAAAATTGAGCTGGAATTCTTTGCCGAGGATGACGTCTGGATCCAAGGCGTCAGGGAACGCCTGGTGTCGCTGATTGATAATCTCATTGAGAACGCCGTGAAGTACAGCCCCGAGGGCGGGCGGATTCAGGTCGACGTGAGCGCCTGCGATCGCGTCGTTCAGTTGCGCGTCTCCGATGCGGGCCCGGGTATTCCGCCTGAACTGCGGGAGCGCGTGTTCGACCGTTTTTTCCGCGATCCCAATCAGGTGCAAAGCGGCAGCGGGCTGGGGCTTGCCATCGTCAAAGCGGTGGCGCAGCAGCACAACAGCAGCGTAAACCTGAGTATGTCCTCGGAAGGCGGCCTCCTGGTGACGGTTGACTTCCCGAACCGCACGTTTAGCTAAAGCAGAACAGGGGGTTTGATCGCAAATGCCGCAGATTGCTTCAAAATAATTACCGTATTTGTTATATTGTTGTTTATTGCTTATTCACCTCTGCGGTGCCAAAAAGAACAAGATTCACCGCAACCCAGGACAGAGAAATGTTAGATTACCGCTTCCCGACAGCTTTGCAGATGGTTCTCAGCGTAGCGATGGCGGAGCAATTGGGTGAACGTTCGACAAGCGCGATTCTGGCCTACGGTCTGGAAGCAAACCCGAGCTTCATCCGCAAATTGATGGTTCCGCTGACGCGAGACGGCATTATCGTCTCAACGCTTGGCCGTAACGGCTCCATTCATCTTGGTCGCCCGCCGGAAGAGATCACCCTGCGCGACATCTACCTGTCGGTCATCGAAGATAAAAAACTGTGGGCGTCGCGCCCTGACGTACCGGCCCGCTGCGTGGTCAGCGCTAACGCCTGCTGGTACTTTAAATCGATTTCCGAAGAGGCCGAGCAGGCGTCGTTAGCGGTACTGGAGCGCCATACCGTAGCAAGTGCCCTGGAAGCGGTGAAAAACGCCGACAGCAGCGGCTGGGATCCGCTCCCCGACCTCATCGCCCAGTATCAAAAAACATCGTAACGTTTTACCTGATGCGAAAAAAAACCGCCTTCACTGTGAAGGCGGTTTTTTATTATCAGCAACGTCCCTACGCGGGCAGCACGTCCCTTTCCTCTTTCTTCCCACGCGTGACGAACTTACGCAGCGTCACGTAGAACACCGGCGTCAGGAACAGACCAAACAGCGTCACCCCCAGCATACCGGAGAACACCGTGATCCCGGTGACGCCACGTACTTCCGCACCCGCGCCGTGGCCGAGGATCAGCGGAATGGTCCCAGCAATAAAGGCGATGGAGGTCATCACAATCGGGCGTAAACGCAGGCGGCACGCCTCCAGCGCGGCTTCCATAATGCCTTTACCCTGAATTTCCAGCTCGCGGGCAAACTCCACGATAAGAATGGCATTTTTACAGGCCAGCCCCATCAGCACCACCAGCCCCACCTGCACGAAGACGTTGTTATCACCCCCGGTCAGCCAGACGCCAAACAGCGCAGAGAGCATGGTCATCGGCACGATGAGGATCACCGCCAGCGGCAGCGTCCAGCTTTCATACAGCGCCGCCAGCACCAGGAACGCCAGCAGCACCGCGACCGGGAAGACGATCAGCGCCGTGTTGCCCTGGGTGGCCTGCTGGAAGCTCAGATCCGTCCATTCAATGTTCATCCCGTTCGGCAGGATCTGCTTAGACATCGCGTCCAGCTGCGTCATCGCCTGTGCAGATGAGAGCACGCGCGGGTCGGCATCGCCAATCAGGTCCGCCGCCGGGTAGCCGTTGTAACGGATCACCGGATCGGGTCCGTAGGTGGTCGTGATGTTCACCATACTGCCAATCGGCACCATTTCGCCCTGGCTGTTGCGGGTACGCAGATTCGCAATATCTTCCACGCTGTCGCGGAACTGCCCGTCGGCCTGCGCCATCACGCGCCAGGTACGCCCGAACTGGTTGAAATCATTGACGTACGACGAGCCCAGATAGGTTTGCAGCGTCCCGAAAAGATCGGTCAGCGACACGCCCTGCGCTTTCGCCTTGTCGCGGTCAACCTGGACGTCCAGCTGCGGCACGTTAGCCTGGTAGGTTGAGATCGGGAAATGCATCCCCGGCGTCTGCATAATCGCTCCGGACATGGTGTTCACCGCATTTTGCAGCGCGCCATAGCCCAGACCACCGCGATCCTGAATGTACAGGGAATAGCCCGACCCCTGACCCAGCCCTAAAATCGGCGGCGGCAGAATAGAGAAGCCAAAGCCCTGCTGGATTTGCGCGATTTTCGCGTTAATCTCCGCGTTAATTTCCGCCGCGGAATGTTTACGCTGGTCGAACGGCTTCAGGCCAAAGAAGACCGTTCCGGTATTCGGCGTATTGGTGAACTGCAGCGCGTTCAGCCCCGGAAACGCGACCGCATAATCCACGCCTTCGGTATTCATCCCGATTTCGCTCATTTTGCGGATCACCGCATCGGTGCGGGCCAGCGAGGAGCCTTCCGGCATTTTCACGCCGCCAATCAGGTAAAGCTTGTCCTGGGTGGGAATAAACCCGCCGGGCACCGCTTTAAACATGACGCCTGCGGCACAGAGCAGCAGCAGGTAAACCACGAATACCGCGCCGCGTCGTCCCAGCGTTTTGCCCACCAGCCCCTGATAGCCGTTTGAGCTGCGGAGGAAAAAGCGGTTAAACGGACGGAAAATCCAGCCGAACAGACGATCGATAAGCCGGGTCGGGAAATCTTTCGGCGCGCCGTGCGGCTTTAACAGCAGTGCCGCCAGCGCCGGAGAGAGCGTCAGCGAGTTAATCGCTGAAATCACCGTCGATATCGCGATCGTCACCGCAAACTGCTTGTAGAACTGGCCGGTAACGCCCGACAGAAACGCCATCGGCACAAACACCGCGCACAGCACCAGCGCAATCGCGATAATCGGCCCGGACACTTCACGCATCGCCTGGTGCGCGGCCGCAAGCGGCGCAAGCCCCTCTTCGATATTTCGCTCGACGTTTTCCACCACCACGATGGCGTCGTCCACCACGATACCGATGGCGAGCACCAAGCCGAACAGGCTGAGGGTATTCAGCGAGAAGCCCAGCAGGTAGAGAATGCTGAAAGTACCCACCACCGACACCGGCACCGCGATCAGCGGAATGATCGACGCGCGCCAGGTTTGCAGGAACAGAATCACCACCAGCACGACCAGCACCACGGCTTCCAGCAGCGTTTGCACCACCGCACGGATCGAATCACGCACAAAGACCGTCGGATCGTAAGGTGCCGCCCACTTCATGTCTGCCGGGAAGCGCGTGGACAGTTCGTCCATTTTCGCGCGCACCGCGTTAGACAGATCGATGGCGTTCGCCCCCGGCGACTGGAAGATACCAATCCCGACCGCGTCTTTATTGTTCAGCTGGGAACGCAGGGCATAGCTCCCGGAGCCCATTTCAATCCGCGCCACGTCGCGCAGGCGGACGACCGTACCATCCTGCGTTGTTTTCAGGACAATATTGCCAAACTCTTCTTCGGTATGCAGGCGGCCCTGGGCGTTAATGGAGATCAGGAAGTCGCTCTCTTTCGGCAGCGGCTCGGCGCCAAGCTGACCGGCGGAGACCTGTACGTTTTGCTCCTGCATCGCCGTGACCACGTCCGAGGTGGTCAGCCCGCGCGCCGCCACTTTATTAGGGTCCAGCCAGACGCGCATCGCGTACTCACCGGAGCCGAAAATCTGGATCTGGCCGACGCCGGGCAGGCGCGCCAGCTCGTCCTTCACCTTCAGCGTGGCGTAGTTGCGCATATACAGAGAATCGTACTTACCGTTTGGCGAAAACAGATGCACCACCAGCGTCAGCGTGGGCGACTGCTTCTGGGTGGTAATGCCCAGACGCCGCACGTCCTCCGGCAGACGCGCTTCGGCCTGCGCGACGCGGTTCTGCACCTGAACCTGCGCCTGATCCGGGTCAGTCCCCGGACGGAAGGTCACGGTGGTCACCAGCACGCCGTCCGAGCCCGCGACGGATTTCATGTACATCATGTTCTCGACGCCGTTGATCGCCTCTTCCAGCGGCGTCGCCACGGTCTCGGCAATCACTTTCGGGTTGGCGCCCGGGTACTCCGCGCGCACCTGCACGCTTGGCGGCACGACGTCAGGGTATTCGCTCACCGGCAGCAGCGGGATGGCGATTAACCCTGTGATAAAAATCAGAATCGACAGGACGGCAGCAAAGATCGGCCTGTCGATAAAAAAGCGGGAAAAGTCCATGGGTTGGATTCTCAGGTCAAGGGATCAGTTGAGGGCGGCGCTGGCGGTCATGGCAACGGTTTTGGCGTTAACCGGCATACCCGGCATAAACACTTTCTGTAAACCCTCGACGATGACTTTGTCGCCAGGGTTCAGCCCCTGCCGCACGATGCGTAAACCGTCTGCCAGACGACCCGGCGTAATGTCGCGACGCTGCGCTTTCCCCTCTTTATCGACGATATAGACGTATTTACGATCCTGATCGGTCAGCACCGCCTTGTCGTCGATAAGCGTGGCTTTGAACTCCGCGCTGCCCGGCAGGCGTACGCGGGCAAACAGTCCCGGCGTGAACTGACGCTGTGAGTTATCCAGCAGCGCGCGCATGCGGATGGTCCCGGTGCTCGGCGTGAGCTGGTTATCCAGGAAATCCACTTTGCCCTGATGGGGATAGCCCTCCTCGCCCGTCAGGCCAATCTCAACCGGCAGCGCCGTGTGATTGCTGGACGCCCCCTGCCCGCTGCGGGCCAGGTTTTGATAGTGAAGGTAGGTTGACTCGTCCACGTCAAAGTAGACGTACACCGTCTTCTGCGAGACCAGCGTGGTGAGGACGCTGGCGGTATCGCCCGCAGTCACCAGGTTCCCGCTGGTGATCAGCGCCCGGCTGGCGCGACCATCGATAGGCGCGGTCACTTTGGTGAAGTCCAGGTTGAGCTGGGCTGCGTCAACCGCCGCCTGCGCGGCGCGAATGTCGGCCTGCGCCTGAACGGCAGCCGAGCGGCGCTGCTCCCACTCTTCCCGTGAGACCAGATGGGTATTGATCAGCTTATCGGTACGGTTAGCCTCACTTTGCGCCAGGCTGGCCTGCGTTTTAGCTCTCGCCAGGTTCGCCTGCGCCTGTTCCAGCGCGGCGCGATAGGTACGGTCATCAATGGTGAACAGCACCTCGCCCTTTTTCACTTCCTGGCCGTCGGTGTAATTCACCTTATCAATGTAGCCGGACACGCGCGGGCGCAGCTGAACGCTCTCCACCGCTTCAATCCGGCCGTTAAAGCTATCCCACTGGCTAATCGATTTCACCACCACGTCAGCGGCACTCACGGCAGGCGCAGGTGGCGCGGCATTTTGCGCGACGCTGTTATCGCATCCGACGAGCAGCACGGAGAGCAACATGGCCCCCAGCGCGCTCAGATGAGAATTACCCCAGGTTTTTTGCAGGCTCATTATTTTTATTCCGATAATTGTCGCCACCGGGCAAGACGCAGCAGGAGGCACCGCGCCACTTCCTTTGTCCGGGAGCTGTCTTAAGGCCATTTGTGTCGTTCATCGCCACAAAACTGTAACAGTTGCGAATACACTATTCGCGGCGATTGTAGGAAGGCGCTTAACTAAGTGCAAGAATAATTGTTGCACTTTATGTGCTATTTGAGTGGATGTGAAAAGACCCGTTTCGGTCAGGGATTTAAATGCAACAATAAAACTTGCAATTACTGCAAAAACGCGCCACCTTTAAATGCAACAGACAAAGATACTTTTTCATCCGCTGCGTGGGGGTAACCAGATGAACACTGGCGCATTTATGCATGATTTACTCGACTGGATCGACAACAACCTGGACAGCCGCCTGGACATTGAGACCGTCGCCAGGCGTTCCGGCTACTCGAAATGGCACCTCCAGCGCCTGTTCAAAGAGCATACGGGCTATCCCCTCGCCGGGTATATTCGCGCGCAAAAGCTGCAAAAATCGGTTGAGCGGTTATCCCACAGCGACGAACCGATTCTGAACGTGGCGATCGCGCTGGGCTTTGACTCCCAGCAGTCCTTCAACCGCAGCTTTAAGCGTCAGTATGGTCAGGCGCCCGGAGCATGGCGACGCAGTATGGGTGGCCCCGAAACGCAGCAGCTTCACCAGTAATGCATATTTTGCTGCAACGTCGATTTGTTGCTGCTATACTGTATATAAATACAGTATAGCGAGGTGCACGATGGCTGTTGAAACAATATTTGTTGTCGTAAGAAAAGGTGAAGAGAAAATGACATTTGCCAGTAAGAAAGAGGCTGACGCTCACGACAAGCTGCTCGATATGGCAGACGCGTTCACCGACTGGCTGTTGCAAAGCAGAATGCAGATGGATGAAACGCAGGCTGAAAATCTTGGCCTGTATCTCGCCGAGCAGAAAGAGACCGTGCAGCATATTCTGCGTACCAGCAAGCTTCCCGATCTCACTGCTCCAGCTGTAGCGGATACAACTGACTCCGATGCGGCTGACACGAAAAAAATCAGGGCTGTGAAAGCGGCCTGATTGTCAGAAAATCATCACCGTTCTGGAAGCCGTATGTAGTATGGGGACTGCCTGCCTTGGCTTTTCTCCTTTTGATTTTTATGGTTTTGAAATACGGCTCCAGCCTTGGAAAAATATCACTAGTAGCATTTACTTCTCTGGTTGTGGTTGTGGTTGTGGTTGTGGTTGTGGTTGTGGTTGTGGTTGTTTAATATAGAGTTTTTCGAACTGATATGTTATCAGTATCAGTGGATAGAAAATATTTTATGTCCAAGTGATTAAGGGAAATTTAAAGAGTGAAGAAAAAAACAACTGGTGCGGCTCGATGGTTGCAGCCAGCTCTTATTGGAAATATCTTTGGTGGGTTCGCATGATAGATTAACTTTTAATCAACATTGCGAGTAGTGTTTATACAAATCCTGCCCTCCCCTTTGCACTACTTTGAAAACATTACCCGGTTCATTACACATGCGACTTTCATAAAAGTTATCCGTTGTTATATTATATAAACAGATAAGACGTATTCCATAAGTAATATCTTCGCGATCACGAGGAATTACTTCATGTTCCGTTCCATACCAATATAGTTTGGCTTTATCGCCCTTTGCAATAAATGGAGCGGGCTCACCAAAAGACTCTTCATACTCAAATGTAAATTTTTCTCCACCACAAACCATATTAATCATGCATTTTGTATAGCTTGTGCTATAAGATAAGTCTGATCCAGTATTGGGTTCGTATACAGTTACACTTTTTCTCTCACGATATACAGATTCTATGGTAACTGTTCTGCGGTTAAGTTCCTTAGGGAAGGTGCGAACAAGTTCCTGATATGAGATCATCATATTCATCCGGAGCGCATC